>Ga0209635_10001953_pt1 | contig 15620 bp, 13 predicted proteins | sample DeeMarSWOR230_32_FD_187463 | JGI IMG/M metagenome (GOLD analysis project Ga0209635, IMG submission 187463) | Marine sediment microbial communities from White Oak River estuary, North Carolina - WOR-2-30_32 (SPAdes) (version 2) | ecosystem: Environmental > Aquatic > Marine > Intertidal zone >... | reverse complement strand
ATTCTGGCTGAAATGTCGGTGAGAATTTTGGTGACCTGTCTATGTTGACTGTGAAGAGAATAGCCAAGTGCTTTGATATAAAGAAAATCTCCCAATAGGACCGTTATGTTGGGACCCCACCTGGAGTGGATGGACTCCCTTCCCCTCCTCACTTCAGAATTATCGATAATATCGTCATGAATGAGGCTGGCCGCATGAATGGTTTCAATCAAGGCGGACATGAGGATGTTCTCATTCCCTTTATACCCGAATAGCTTTGAACAGAGTAAAAGCAGAGCTGGACGAATCTTCTTGCCACTGTTCTGGAAAATATAGGACCCGATTTCAGAGATGAGCCTGTTGGGAGAATCAATGAAGAGCTCAAGCTCTTTCTCAACTTTATCCAGGTCATTCAGTATGCTGTGGTAGAGGTTATTTAAGCTCAGGTTACTTTTAATTCGGGATTTTATAGTCTGTTTCACTGTTTCTCTCATGGCATGCCTGTTAGCTGTCACCACCCTTGCGAGCAATCTGTGTTATTCGACAATGAAAAATATCTTTTCGAGCGGCTCTCATTCTTCTCCTTGTATCTTTGTTATCCTGTGTCAGTCCTGTTCGGATTAATCCATATCTTAACATTACATTTTTTTTATTTCAAACTTAAACAGAGTTTCGAAATTTCGGGTGGTTATCTCAGCCAGTTTGCCAAGGGAAATCCTTTTTAATTCAGCAAGAACTTTGGCTGTTTCTATCACATATGCCGGCTCGTTTCTCTTTATTCGGCCCCGGAAAGGAGACGGAACGAGAAAAGGTGAGTCGGTTTCTACCATTATTTTGTCCAGAGGGATTTTTTGTGCAACTTCTCTTATCTGGTTGGCCTTGGGGAATGTGAGGATACCGGAGAAGGAAATATAGAAATTCTGGTTGAGCATATGTTTGGCCAGTTCCCAATCTTCGGTGAAACAGTGGAGGACTCCTCCTTCTGTGAAATGCTCTTCTTCCACAGCCTGGGCTGTTCTCATGCCCGAGTTTCGGCTGTGCACGATGACAGGAAGGCCGATCTTTTGAGCCGCGGCGAGTTGATGACGGAAAGCCGATTCTTGCTCCTGGGGAGGAGAGTGATTATAGAAGAAATCGAGGCCGATTTCACCCACTGCCATGATTTTTTCCTCTTTGGCGAGCTCTCCAATTTTTTGAACATGGTCCGGTTTGAAAAGTTTCGCTTGGTGGGGATGGACTCCTGCGGAGGCGATGATGTTTTTGTTTTTTTCGATTAATTCAAGAGTCGTCTGGGTGCTTTTTTGATTCGTGAGGTCTGCAGGGCAGAGGACGGCAATGACTCCCTCCTGTCGGGCTCTTTGGAGGACTTCATGGCGGTCTTCATCAAATTCCTCCATGTCCAGGTGGGCGTGGGAATCGACAATAGTCAGAGGCATCTTCTATTCCATAGTTAAATGAGTTAATCGTTAAACTGCCGCGGTTTTTGTATCTGTGAATACGTATCAGAAAGAGACAAGAAGAAGGTTACCCGAACAGTACTCGAATGAAAGAGTCTCTTCCTTGAAGAAGTTCTATCTTCTGTCTGATTCTCTATGCGAGTTGAATCCGCCCGGTTCGGTGGCTACTCCAGCATCTTTTTCTTCAAGTGACGAAGAGGAAGGGCTCCGTAGCTGAGCAGTCTTTCGAGGAATTCTTTTTGGCTGAAGGAATCCCCTTTCAGGTTTTTGTATGCTTTTTCCATGTCCAGGATTTCCTGGTAACCCACATAAGCGAGTGCGGCCTCACCGGGATTGAGGATGATGCTGTTCCATTTTCTTTCCGCCTCTACCTGAGTTTGGAATCCTCTTATTTTCATCAAGCGGATAGCATCGTCTTTTGTCACACTGCCGGAATGGATATTGAGATCAAGCTGGAAATTTATGACCGCTTTAAGGAGATATTTGAGCTGATTCAGGCGCAGTCTGAGGTCGTAATCCCCGAATCCTGAAGTTATTAGCATCTCTTCGATAGACACCGGCCAGCCTTTGATCAAGGCTTTGTTGGGATAGAGTTTTCTGACGATGGATGGATATTTTCCAGTTTGAAAAAAAGGAATAAATTCTCCCGGATAGACTTTGCGGACAGTCCAGAAATAGAGGTAAGAGTTATTGTGCTCTTTGAGGAAGGAGTTTGTTTGCCCTTCATCCCAATCTTCGCAGATGGGGGAGACTTGAATGTAGGGTATTCCTGCGCTTTCGTAAGCTCCGGGAGCTATAGTGCGAGCCATAGTGATACCTTGAGAACAGAGAGGCATGGGTTCGATATTCAGGTTACCATTGGGAAGTGTGAGTAGCTGTTTATTCAAGATGAAATCTTTTACTTCTTTTGCTGATTCTTTAATTCTGTTGATGTATTCATCTTTTGAGACATGTTCTCCTGTTATCCTTTCCATAACATGAGAGATGACCTCATCATAGAGTTGGTCCTCAGTGAGACCGGGAGGAGGATTTTGCAGGTCGATCCTACCCTTCATGATTAAATAGAACGGAACGCAAGTGTAGAACATATCGCGTCGGATATTTCTGAAATCTGCGGTGGCTCGACTGATGAGTTCCGGGAGGGGAATATCGTTTTGCTGCGTCAACCGAAAGAGCCGTGTGTGGACCTGCTGCCCCAGGCGGAAGTTGCCGGTGGAGCGGGGGAGAAGTTCATTCTTGAGAAAATTCTGGTAGTCTTCCAACGCGGGCAGGACTTTATTCAGGCCATCCTGAAGTTTGGATTTGCTGTCTGCGGGCGCGTTCTCGATCAGTCCAGGAAGCGTGTTTTTATAAAAATCCAAAATTCCTGGAAACTGCTTGATGGCTGTTTCTGTGTACAACTGAGGGGGTGTTTTTAAGTTTTCTTTGGCTTGCTTGATGAGCTTGGGCAAGTCTTTCAATCTTTCAGCAGCATTTTTCGCCCGTGTCTCTAACGGCGCAAATTCTTTCGAAAAAAGACTCTGGATGCAGTCCCTAAAGATCTCGTTGTAAAAAATAGGATTGTAATCCCAGGGCAGGAGGTTTTCGTTCTTGAGCACCTCCATATCAAGGGCGTCACGCATTATTTCGTGGTCGATCCGGGCTTCCGGACTCAGCTTGGTGATATCCAATTTGGCCACGAATTCCTGGCCGAAGGTATCCAGAGTCTCGATGCGTTTCTCTAGATTGCTCTCGCTGAAATCCTCTAATTTGTCGTCGTAGGCGTGAAAACCGGCAAGTGTAGCAGCGGTCGGATAGAATTTCCAGAGTTCGTCAAGATAGCTTTCCAAGGTTTTTTGAAATTTGCCGTCTTCCTTGTTGTTTTGAGAAAGAGACAGGCCTGTAGTTGATAAGATAATCAGGAAAATAGCGAGGGGAATGATTGTCTTCTTCATTGGGTCCTCCTCAATGAGTACTTTTGCTCCTTAGTAATTTAGGTGGTTTTTCGTTTTTCTAACTTTATTATAGTCGATTTCACTCTTTTTGTGAAATTGCAATCCTACTAAAATTGAAGGCTAGAAGCAATCCTCTGATGCACTGAAATTCGGTCTTAAAACTGGATAACCGCTGAGCCCCACGTGTAGCCAGAACCGAAAGCTGTGAGGACTACTGTGTCGCCTTCCTTAATCCTTCCGTTTTTCAAGGCTTCATCCAGAGCAATGGGGATGGAAGCCGCAGTTGTGTTTCCCATACGATCTATGTTTCTGATTACTTTTTCAACAGGAATTCTCAAATTTCTCGCCACCATCAGGGAGATCCTGTCGTTTGCCTGATGGGGGAGGAGATGATCCACATCTTCAATCGTGATGTTGTTGTGCTCGAGCGCAGTTCTTACAGCGGCGGGCATTTTTTCTGAGGCGTTCTTAAAAACGTTCCGTCCGCTCATGCGGGGATAGTATTTTTTTTCATCGAAGTACTCTTTTTTGAACGTTGGATTATCTTTAGGGCTTGGCTTTTCCATCCAGAGGTCTGAAATGTAATTGCCGTCTGAGAAGAGATGGGTGGATAAGATGCCTTTGCCATCATCTTTGTCGTTGGGTTCAAGAATAACAGCGGCCCCTCCGTCCCCGAAGAGTACAGCAAGATCTCTTCCGTCATCAGAATAGTCGAGGTTTGATGTTTGCACCTCTGCAGCCACAACGAGAATTTTTTTGTACGTTTGAGCCTTGATGTACTGATCAGCCACGGAAAGCGCGTATATAAAACCCGTACATTGATTTCTCACATCAAGGGCACCGATTCCGGAAAGACCCAGCTTGGCTTGGACCATGACTCCTATTCCTGGGAAATAGTGATCAGGAGATAGCGTGGCGGCGATGATAAAATCTATCTCTGATTTGTCGATATTCGCGTCGTCAATGGCTCGCTGAGCCGCTTCATAGCCGAGATCAGAGCTTCCCACGCCAGGCTCCACATAGTGCCTCTCAACAATACCTGACCTTTGACGGATCCACTCATCAGTCGTGTTCATCTTTTTTTCGAGGTCGAGGTTTGTCACAACATTGGGAGGGACGAAATGGCCGGTTCCAATGATAATTGATTTAAGACTCATTGCGTTTTCAGCCGATTATAATGGATAAAAAAATAAAAATAAAGACTAATTTTATTGATTCGAGTAAAATAAAAAAAGGTCATATGCGTTTGTTTAAAGAATGACGGAGGAATGGCTTTGAAAAAATACTTTTTTCTTTTTCTTTTCATTTTCTGCTTCACTCTTTTTCCTTTTGCTCAGGAAGAGGATATCCTGAAAGTCGAGACCTCTGTGAGTCCAAAAAATCTTTCCCAGAGCCAGGAGGGGAAAGTCATCCTGAAACTCATTCTTCAAGAAGGATTGACCATCAATCCTCAACCCTCTTTTACAATCGAGTTCAGTCCCATTGAGGGGATTATTTTTAATAAAAAGAAATTCACAGACTCAGATCTGGGTATTGAGATACTGGAAGAAATGGGAGAGGAATACTTGAATTTGAAGAACCCTTTCGAAATATCTTTTAGGATCAGCCCGGATGCAGCGAAAGGCAACCATCTTCTTGAGGGGAGAATAGACTATTTCGTCTGCTCTAAAGAGGAAGGGTGGTGTTTGAAAAGCCATTCAAAATTTACTGTTTCTCTGTCCATCGATGAGTAAACAGTAAAAAGCAGCCTGTTGTTTATGCTCACTAATTAGGTAACATTTTTATTTGTGATGCTGAAGATAAAAGTGTCATTGCGACCAAAGGGAGCGTGGCAATCTCATAAGATTAAAGGCTGTTTTCCTTCTATTGGAAATTTATTTCACTCTATGAGATTGCCACGCTTCGCTCGCAATGACAACAAGAAAGTGTTCACAAATTACTGGGCGCGAATACCTGTCCCCTTTTTTAATCTACAGCCACTTATTTTCGATGTACCAGTCGATCGTTTCCTTTACAGCTTCCTGAAGAGTGTAACGAGGTTGAAAAGACAATTTCTCTGTCGCCTTACTTGTGTCCGCAATCCAACCTTTCTGTTTCATATCTCGAAATTTATTCCGGTCGAAGATGTTCGAAGATCCTGTTATTTTGCTTTTTATCTCGGAGGTTAGAGCAGCAAGATAAAGGAAGGGAAGAGGAATCCTCACTTTTTTTAATTCTATTCCCATTGCCTGGCCCGCTGATTGGCCGATATCATCCCAGTTGTGAGGGGTTGGATTCGCAATATTGAATATCTCGCCGCTGTCCAGCTCTTTCTGGGAACAAAAGTAAGAGGCTTCGACGAGGTCTTTGACATAACACAGGCTCACTCGTATTGGCATGGATGCGAGCGTTGGAAGGATTCCTCGTTTTATCCATTTGAAATAGCGAATGGAGTCGGTATCTCTCGGGCCAAAAACGGCTCCTATTCTCAGAATAACAATCGGATAAATATCTTTAAATTTTAATGCTTCGGTTTCACCCAAGAGTTTGCTCCGGCCGTAATGGGTGATGGGGTGAGCTGGAGTCGTTTCTTGAACGGGCTCTGCGCCAGAGGAAGGCCCGACAGCTGCGAGGCTGCTGAGGTAGATGATTCGTTTTGGGATAACCTTTTGAGTGCGGAGAGCCTCGAAAAGACTTGCTGTCCCTTGATGGTTTACTGTATAATAATCTGCCGCCTTGGAAGCTTTGGTTAATCCGGCAGCATGGAAGACATAGTCAATGCCTGCTGGAAGCGAAGGAAGGGAGAAGAGATCCCCGTTGAGAAGTTGAATGTCGAGTCCTTTTATCCATTTGAGATTATTGAGATTCCGGACGAGCGCAAATACCTCAGCGTTCTTCTTGAGAAACAGTTCAATGAGGTGACTCCCGATGAAGCCAGTTCCTCCTGTGATGAGGACTTTCATTTGTACGATTGTATGAAAATTACTTTCCATGGTCAAACATGAACCTTATAAATATTTTGGCATTATGGAAGAATGTTTAAGCGTGATGACGGGAACTTTTTTGAAAGAGGAGGAGTTTTAAGGAGGAGGCAGCAGTGAACATTTTTAATAAATGTTACGAATTCACGCGTGCGGATGAGGCCATTGCCATGGGGATATATCCGTATTTCATGCCTATCCAGGAAGTTAAAGGTAACAAAGTTGTCGTTGACGGAAGAGAGATGGTTATGGTTGGCTCCAACAACTACTTAGGGCTGCTGGATCATCCCAAGGTCAAGAAAGCGGCTCAGGATGCTGTTAAGAAGTATGGAGTCGCCACCTGTGGTTCAAGATTTTTAAATGGTACACTGGATATTCATGTCGAATTAGAGGAGAGGCTGGCCAAATTCACAAGAAAAGAGGCTGCCCTTGCTTTCAGCACGGGTTTCCAGACTAACCAGGGCATTATTTCAACCCTGATTGGAAAAGGAGATGCGGTCCTAACAGACAGGATGGTCCACGCCAGCATAGTCGATGCCTGTCGGTTGTCTCACGGAAATGTCTACAAGTACAAGCACAATGATATGGAAGAACTGGAGGGGCAACTTGCTTCCTTGGATAAGAATACCGGGAGATTGATTGTTGTTGATGGTGTCTACAGCATGGAAGGCGACCTGACTAACCTGCCAGGAGTCATCAAGCTGGCCAAAAAATACAATGCAAAAGTTATGGTGGATGATGCGCATGGCATAGGAGTCATGGGAAAGAACGGAAGGGGGACATGCGAACATTTTGGAGTCGAGGATGATGTTGACCTGGTAATGGGTACCTTCAGCAAATCTTTTGCCTCTTTGGGGGGATTTGTTGCCGGAGACAAAAAAGTCATCTCTTACATCAAACACTTTGCTCGGGCCCTGATTTTCAGTGCGAGCATTACCCCAGCCTCTGTCGCCACAGTGCTGGCAACGCTTGATATTATAGAGGATGAACCGGAAAGAAGAGAAAGGCTGTGGAGAATCACCAAAAAAATGAAGACCCAAATCCAGGCTCTAGGTTACAACACAGGTCCCACAGAAACACCAATCATCCCACTTATCATTGGCGCTGATGAGTTGGCTTTCATGTTGTGGAAGCTCCTTAAAGATGAGGGCCTTTTCACGAATCCTGTGATCTATCCCGCAGTTCCCAAGGGGCAGGCTTTGATAAGGACAAGCTATTCAGCGACTCATTCGGATGAACAGCTCGATAAGGTGATCGCGACTTTCGAAAAATGTGGCAAGCAGCTGGGAATAATAAAATGAATGAAAAGAATCTAATTTATTGGTCGATGTGTTTGCTTCCCTGTTTAGGATGGTTGAAGAGAATACAATGAGAGAAAAATTTAAACAGCTATTCTTGCTTTTACTAATAATCTGCATGTTTGGTGTGGCAGGGGAAGGGTCGGTTCCCATCCTCCCGTTGGATCAGATCAAGGTCGGAATGAAAGGAAAGGGAAAGAGTGTCTTTGAGGGAAGCCGGGTAGAAGAGTTCGATGTGGAAATTATTGGTGTGCTCAAGAATATCGAGCCAAAAAAGAGTCTCATCCTGGCAAAGCTTAGAGGAGGTATTCTGGGTGATACGGGTGTTATCTCTGGAATGAGCGGGAGCCCGGTTTATGTGGATGGCAAGCTCATTGGAGCCATTGCCTACAGCCTTGGGACTTTTGTTAAGGAGCCGATCGCGGGTATCACTCCTATTGCGGATATGATCTCTATTTCCGAAGAAAAAACGGAAGGCCCTAGTTTTTCTCCTCAGGTCTCCATAAAAAAGCACCTGACTCTAGATGAACTTATCGAGCTAAACAAAGAATTTTTTCATTCGAAATCCACATTCTTTACCCAAGGGAAAGCTTTGAAGCCCTTGAACGTCCCCCTTGTTTTCAGTGGATTTTCTTCCTATGCGTTTGACCAATCCAAATCTTTTTTCTCGAATCTGGGATTCGATCCTGTTCAAAGCGCTCCTTCGGGCCAATCTGTAGAAAAAATTTCGCCTCCAGACCTGACACTTGAAGAAGGAGGCCCTGTGGCCATTCAGTTAGTCAGCGGAGATATGGATATGTCTGCCATAGGGACAGTGACCTATATTGATGGGAACAACATCCTGGCTTTTGGCCATCCCATCTACAATTTAGGCTCGGTTGATTATGCCATGACCAAAGCCAGAGTGATAACAGTTGTTCCCAGTCTTATGTCCTCTTTCAAGCTGGGTGTTACAGATAGCCTTGTTGGAAAATTTTCGCAGGATCGAGCTTCAGGACTTTTTGGTGAGATGGGGAAAATTCCCCGGCGCGTTCCTGTGAATGTGAAGATAATGGACTCCAATGGTGAAATTAAAGATTACAAGATAGGCGTGGTCGATGATAAGATTTTGACTCCCCTTTTGATCAATGTTTCGCTCGGGAGCATCCTGACAACGGAAGAAAGAGCAATCGGGGACCTTTCTCTTGGGCTCCTGGGGAACATCTACCTGGAAAATGGGATGAACATCCGTCTCGAAGACCTTTTCTCCGGCCAATTTGATGCTTCTGTCGTGAACCTCTCAAGCCTTGTGGCTGCCGTCACTTATTTCTTAACCAATAATGAATTCGAAGAATTGGGGATTCACCGCATAGACCTGGGTATACAGGCGTTCGAAGAAGTCAGGTTTGCCTCTCTGGAAAAGGTCTGGCTGGATAAATATGAAGCTTCACCTGGCGAGAACATCAAGGTGAAAATAGATTACCGGACATTCAGAGGAGAAAGCCGGAGTGAAGAAGGAAATATCCAGATTCCTCACCTGCCTGCGGGTTCTGAATTTCAGCTTGTTGTCGCAGACGCGGCATCGATGGCAAAAATCGAGATGAGTCAGTATCGAACCACAACATTTATTCCCAGGAGCTTGAGCCAGCTTATCCGGATGCTGAGCAGTCTCAGAAAAAACAACCGAATATACATCAAGATACTCGCTTCCAAACCTGGAATATTTCTTAAGGGGGAGGAAATGTCGAATTTGCCTCCCTCCATGAAATCCATGTTCGCTTCTCCCCGTGCGGCAGCGTCATCTCCAACCGAGCTCAGTCGATCGACCTTGATGGAATATCAACTGCCCATTCCGTATGTTTTCAGGGGAGAGGCTGTGATTCCGATTAAAATTAAAGAATAGGAGAAAAAGGGAATGAAAAGAGTGCGGATCCTGTTTTTCGTGATGACTATCCTTGCAGTTCAAGCACTGCATGGTGTTGTTCCTCAGAAATGGGAAATCCGGAGCAAAGATGAATTTTTAAAAGGAAAATTGGATGGAATCTCACTCTCTTATGAGGGCGTTCTTTCCCTATCTCCTAAAGAAGAGACGATTGACGCTCCTGTTGAGGAATTTTATTTATCCCATCTCCTCACTCAGCAGGGAGAAATATTCCTGGGGACAGGGCACGCCGGGAAGATATATAAAATCGGAAAGAGCGGGACCCCAGAGTTATATTTCCAGGTGCCTGAAATGGATATTTACTGCATGACTCAGGATAGGAGAGGAAACCTGTATGCAGGAACCTCACCGAACGGGAAGATCTACAAGATTACAGGAAAAGGCAAAGGAAGCCCCTTTTTCAATCCGCGCGAAAAATACATCTGGGACCTGTTTTTTTCCGAGCGGGGAGTTTTGCTGGCCGCAGTGGGCGAGAACGGCGCGATTTATGAAATCAACACAGAAGGCGAAGGGAGGCAGGTTCTGGGATTTGAAGAAAATCATGTTCTGTGCATCGAAAAAGATGTGAATCAAGATATTATCGCCGGAACCGGAGGAAGAGGCCGAGTTTACCGAATTTCCAGGGGGAAGAAGCCTGCCATTCTGTTCGAATCCTCTTATGAGGAAATGAGGAGTCTCGCACTGGACAAAGAAGGGAATGTTTATGCGGCGGCTGGCGGAAAGATTATTAGCCCCAAAAAAGAGATAGGGCTTCCTATCACTGTTAAGACAGAAACAGGTGCCCGCATCACAGTCACCCCGACTTCCGTGCTATCGGAGGAAATGCAGCTTTCAAGCCAGGAGCAGCCCGGGGCTCTCTACAAAGTCAACTCCCAAGGAGTAGTGAAAAGGATCTGGCAGTCCAGCGATGAATTGATTTACAGTCTGTCATGGAATGAAACAGAGGATAAACTTCTATTTGGAACAGGAGATAAGGGACGAGTTTATTCGGTAGATCAAAACGAGGAGACTTCACTTCTGATCCAGAAGAATTCTGCACAGGTTTATTCTCTTCTTCTGTTTGACCAAAAAATCTATATGCTTTCCAACAATCCTCCCAGCTTGAGTATCGTCCATCCTGAGCAGGTACTCACTGGGGATTATCTGAGTCATGTGATTGATACTCGAACTGTATCATCTTGGGGAAGAATGGAATGGGAATCGGAGGTTCCCTCTGGATGCAACCTTCAGTTTCAAACACGGAGTGGAAATTCAAACAGGCCTAACGTGACCTGGAGTGATTGGTCACCGCCATACCAGAACAAAGAGGGAGAACAGATTCTCAGCCCTAAAGCCCGTTATCTCCAGTTCAGAGTTATGTTTAAAACACAATCCGGTAAAGTCTCACCGCTTCTCAGAAAGATCTCCCTGTATTACCTTCAGACAAACCTCGCGCCGGAAATCACCAAGCTGACCTTACTTCCGGCAAACGTGGTCTATCTGAAGCCTCCGATCCAAACAGAAGTCATTTGGGGGGTGGATACCAACATTTCGGAGAAGAACGAAGAACAGGAAGAAGCAGAGGCAATAATCATTCCGAAAAAAGCCGAAAAAAAAGGATTCCAGACCGCTGTTTGGGAAGCGAATGATGAGAATGGAGATAGCCTTAATTATTCAATCTCTATCAGAAAAGAGGATGAAAATAAGTGGAGGATTCTAAAAGAGAATTGGAATGAACCAATCTATGCCTTTGACACTCTTTCCCTTCCTGATGGCGTGTATTTATTGAAAGTCGTGGCTTCTGATAGTCCTTCCAATCCTTCCGGGATGGAGTTTAAAGCTGAGAAGGTCGCCCTTCCATTGGTCATCGATAATTCTCTCCCCACTATCAAGGACTTCAAGGTGAACAGGGAAAAGAATAAGCTGGTCGTTACTTTTGTCGCTGAGGATTTAATGTCTTCCATCCAGGAAGTGAAATACCTCATCAGACCTAATGAGTGGAAAAGCATTTTCTCTGAGGATGGGATTTGCGACTCGAAACAGGAAAGTTTCAGGATATCAATTACTTTGCCTCCCCAATTTGACAACTTGATTACTGTCAAAGTTCGGGATAGCCACGGGAATATCGGGGTCCACAGACAAACCTTCTAACTTAACGGGGACGTTCCCCAAGGTACCACCTTAGTTCAATAAGTTAATCTTTTATAGATGGACTTATAGACAATCAGCAAAAATAACGAACAAATTGAGCTAAGGTGGTACCTTGGGGAACGTCCCCCATCTGTTTATTTTGCTCTTTCCAGGTATTTATTGTCCCTGGTGTCGATGCGGATGATATCTCCCTCTTTAATAAACGGAGGAACATTGATGGTGATTCCTGTTTCAAGTTCTGCGGGTTTGCTGCTCGCGGATTGAGTGGCGCCTTTAAGGAAAGGTTCGGTTTTTATCACTTTTAAATCGAGCGTTAAAGGAGGTTCGACTCCCACCGGATTTCTCTCATGCATCTCTATGAAAAAGACAACATTGGGAATGAGATAGGCGACTTCGCTGCCGATGACACCTTTAGAGAGCTTGATCTGTTCGTAGTTGTCAAGGTTCATAAATACATAGTCATCCCCGTCCTGATAGAGGAATTCCATCTCGACTTTTTCAAGATAGGCCTGTTCGACCTTGTCTTTTGACCGGAACCTGTAATCGAGCAGGGTTTGGTCACTGAGATTACGGAGTTTTGTTTGCATCAATGCCTGCCCTTTTCCGGGAGTGACATGAGTCGCTTCTAGCACTTTGTAGAGATTCCCCTCGATTTTTATGACCATTCCTTTTCTGATTTGAGTGGCATTTATCATTTATCCTCCTTCCTGGCTCCTGTATCCACTCGAACGATGTAAGCCTTAGCGCCAGTTTTTTCTAGGGCTTCGGCAACGTGATCTGCTTTCTCAGGCGCATAGGCAAACATGCATCCTCCTCCTCCTGAGCCGTTCGTCTTAGCTCCCAAAGCGCCGGCCTCGATTGAGGCATCTATCATCTGCTCGATTTTTGGAGTTGAGATGCAGATGTAATCCCTGAGGACTTCATGCTGACGGGAAAGCAATTCGCCGAATCGATGGTGGTCAAAAGCTTCCGATTGAAAAAGGGATTTTCCCTCGGCCGTGAGATCCCTTGTGAGAAGTGTTCCTTTCAGCAGTCTTTTAACATCCTGTGATAACTTTTCTATCTCATCGTTTTCTCTTTGTGCGAGAGGGCTTTTCAGGTTGAATCCATCGATCCTGTTTTGAATGCTGGCGACTCCTTCCAGAACATGGCTCTTAATGTAACCCAGCATTCCGGTCGTATCTTTTTTCTGGAGGGAATCGGCAAGAACGAATTCTTTCAAAGAATTTTGCAGCTGTTTGACTTTCAATTCCTCATTAAAATCGATAGTCACCACGCCTCCCAGAGCAGAGGAAAAGTGGTCCATTTTTCCTCCAGGCTCTCCAAACTCAGCCACTTCGGCCAAAAAGCCCAGCTCTGCAATTTCATCAGCGGCGTTGGCTCTCTCATCTTCAGCTGTTTCCAGGAGGAATTTTATCCAGGCTACGACAAGGGCAGAGGAGCTGGCAGTCCCTGAATTTATAGGAATGGTGCCTCGGATAAGACAATCCCAGCCAGAGGGAAAGCGGATACCTTTCCTTTTTAAGACATTCACAGCACTTTTCAAATAATCTCTTTCCTTAGTGTATTCCACCTCTTTTTCGAGTGTAAATTCTTCAGTTTCTCCGATATCAGGAAGATCTATATTGAGAATGTTATCCTTTCGTTTTTTGCCGCTTATTGAAATTCGAAGGTCGATCGCCGCGGCAATGATGGGTAAACCGAAATAGTCCTGATGCTCACCGAAAAGGCACACTCTTCCTGGTGCAGATACATTGATCTCTTCTCTCATGACTTTTTTTTATCTAATCCGGATTGGACCTGTCAAATATTTTTTCCATCGAAGATTGGGATCAGGCGTCCAAAAATTCTATAATATATTGATTTTATTCCTTTTTAAATGACTTTACTTTATAAATATAGATGTTTGAAAAATATCAGTATAGTATGAATCATTGAAATTTTGGAGGCCTGATCCCAAAGGACAAAGGAGTTGATTTTAAAAATTAATTTTTTTATAAAGGACTCTGGCACAATTCACATAAAAAAATGATTGAGCTTTATTTTTTAGGGACCGGCGGGTCTGTTGCATCCGAAGAGAGGGATAATACCTCTTTTCTCATAAAGCAGGAAAATGGGCTGTTCCTTGTCGACTGCCCTGGAGGCATTTTTCAGAAAATTAAAAAGTTAAAACTCGAGCCCAGGTGTATCACCTCACTATTGGTAACCCATATCCATCCTGACCATATCTACGGATTGCCTTCACTCGTGCACAGCCTGATGCTGGATGAAGGGAGTATCCGGCTTTACGGTTCATCGGAATCTGTTCTTTTATGTAAAAACCTTCTGGACTTGTTTCATTTAAGAGAGAAAAAGGTTAAGACCCGGATCGACTTCGTTCCTCTTGATGCTGGCGAAAGCTTCGAGTTGGGAAATTCCATTCGTTGCGCATCTCTCAAAGTCCCACACAGTCCTTCTTCTCTGGCTTTTCATTTTCGCTTCAATGAGGAAAAGAAAGAGTTGGTTTATTCAGGCGATACACCCTGCGATCCTTCTCTTTTTCAATTTGCCGCTGGGATGGATTATCTTGTGCACGACTGCAGTGCGCCATCTCGTGTGTTCAAGGATTATCCGTCCCTCAAAGCGATGCACACACATTCACTCCAGCTGGGCCAGCATTCTCAAAGATACGGGATCAAATGTCTCTTGCCCTGTCACTTTTTCGGGGAATTGGATTTTTCGGTCCAGGAGATCGAGGAAGAAATACGAAAAAACTACACGGGTAAATTGATTATTCCTGAGGATTTTGAAAGAATCCCCTTATGAATGGACACCTAACCTGGAGAATAGACAGAAGAGGAGGAATGAGTGAGAGGATTAAGGATTATTCTTTTGGGATTTCTTTTCTGCGTGACCTTTGCCTGCAGCCCAGGCCCGGAGGAAAAAATGGCTGACCTCGTTCTCCTCAATGGGTCTGTCTGGACAGTCAATCCTGATCAGCCATGGGCGGAAGCTGTGGCCATGAAGGGAGAAAAAATCCTGGAGGTTGGATCCACTGCTGAAATCAAAAAGGCCGTGGGGAATAAAACACAGGTCATCGACCTGAACGGAGATCTGGTCCTTCCAGGCTTTATCGACAGCCACACCCATTTTCTCGATGGAGGATTTTCTCTCCTGAGCATTCAATTGCGTGAGGTCAAAAGTCGGGAGGAATTCGTTTCCAGAATAAAAGAAAGAGCCGCAGGAATGGGAAAAGGAGAATGGATCCTCAACGGAAACTGGGACCACCAATCCTTTGATCCCCCAGAGTTACCGAGAAAAGAATGGGTTGATGAGGTCACTCCCCATAATCCCGTGTGCATCAACCGCCATGACGGACATATGGTTTTGGCTAACAGCTTGGCCTTGAAGATCGCTGGAATCACAAGAGAGACTCTTTCTCCTGAGGGAGGAGAGATTCTCAAAGATCGCAGTACCGGAGAACCGACAGGCATTTTAAAGGACGCAGCCATGGAACTGGTCATGAAACACATCCCCGAGCCATCTCTCCAAGTCAAGATGAAGGCCGCCGAGGTCGCCCTCAAGCGTGCCGCAGACTGTGGAGTGACATCCGTGCACGACATGGCTTATGCGGGAAATGTTGAGGTCTACCAGGAACTGTTGAAGAAGAAGAGGCTGACTTCCCGTTTGTGTGTCTATATATCAATAGAAGAGATCGGCCTTTACCAGAAGCTTATGCCGGAAACTCTGAAGGGAAGTACTTTTCTTAAAATCGGAGGGCTCAAAGGATTTGTCGACGGGTCACTGGGCTCATCCACCGCCCTGTTTTTCGAGCCCTACGCCGATGACGCTGAAAAAACAGGACTGTTTCATTCCCAGATGTTCCCTGAGGGAGTCATGGAGCGAAGAATCCTGGAGGCGGACAAAGCCGGCCTTCAGGTGGCTGTTCATGCCATAGGAGA
>Ga0209635_10001951_pt1 | contig 15629 bp, 13 predicted proteins | sample DeeMarSWOR230_32_FD_187463 | JGI IMG/M metagenome (GOLD analysis project Ga0209635, IMG submission 187463) | Marine sediment microbial communities from White Oak River estuary, North Carolina - WOR-2-30_32 (SPAdes) (version 2) | ecosystem: Environmental > Aquatic > Marine > Intertidal zone >... | reverse complement strand
AATACCAATCGGTTCATCAACATCTTTTCGTGTACATGCACCTTCACATGGTCTGTGACAAACTCTGCCACAAATTGATGGAAATGGGAGGCGTTCTTTAATCACCCTCAAAGCTTCGTAGAACTTACCACGACCAACAAGAGTTACATAACCAGGTGCACCTACCCCCGCGGGACAAGCATCTCTGCAAGGATGTAAACCATGCTTATCAATCGTTGCTTTAAGGGGAACAGCCTGAGGAAAGGGCGTATAAATTGCATGTCTGGTACCTTTAGCCATATCAAACTCATTAGGCATCTCTACAGGGCAAGTATTGAAACACTCACCGCAACCAGTACATTTTTCTATATCAATGTACCGTGGTTTCTTTTTAATTTTAACAGTAAAGTTACCAACATAGCCATCAATTCCAACAACTTCAGAATAGCTCAAGAGCTCTACATTAGGATGACGACCTACATCAACCATTTTAGGAGTAAGAATGCATGCAGAACAATCGAGGGTCGGAAACGTTTTATCAAGTTGGGCCATACGCCCGCCAATACTCGGAGTTTTTTCCACTAAATATGTCTTAAAGCCCATATCGCCGATATCTAGTGCTGCTTGAATGCCAGCGATACCTCCACCGATAACAAGGGCACTAGGTGTAACATCTACGGCTTTTTTCTCTAAAGGTTTTAAAAGTGAGGCGCGAAGTACTGCACTTTCTACAAGCGCTTTGGCCTTCTCTGTTGCTTGTGCTCTATCCTTATGCACCCATGAACACTGTTCGCGTATGTTCACCATATCAAGGCAATAGGGATTTAGACCTGATTCTTCTAAAACCGCCCTAAAAGTAGGTTCATGCATCCGAGGGGAACAAGAAGCGACAACAACCCTATCAAGCTTCATTTCCTTGATATCTTTTCTGATAAGCTCTTGTCCAGGATCAGAACACATGTATTTATAACAACGAGCAACAACAACATTCGGCAGAGTTTTTGCATATTCTGCTACCTTTTCTACATTAACAGTAGCGCCAATGTTAACTCCACATTCACAAATATAAACGCCAATCTTCATAGTAAAATTCCTCCTATTTGACAAGCCCTCCTATTTGTGCAAGAATCTGTTTGAGATCAAAATGTCTCATTGAAATCGCACCAGTTGGACAGGCAGATGCACAAGATCCACAGCCTTTACACATGACATCGTTTACTTTCATTATCTTATCTTTTTCATCAAACTCTAAAGCAGAGTAGGCACAGAGGTCTTCACATATTCTACATCCACTGCATAAGTCTTCATCAATGTTAGCAGATATTGCCTCAACTACTACTTTACCGGCTGCAAGTGGTTCAGATGCTCTAACAGCAGCTCCACTGGCCTGTGCGACAGCATCAGGAATATCTTTTGGACTCTGACAACAACCAGCAATGAAGATACCATCAGTGAAAGTATCTAGGGGTCTAAGCTTTGGATGAGCTTCCAGTAGAAACCCATCAGCACTCTGATTAATGTTCAACAATCTGGCAAGCTCTTTATTATCCTCCCTAGGAACAATACCAGTAGCCAGTACAACGAGATCTGCCTCAATATCTGGATGTCCTTTGGCCTTAACGATTGTTTTTCCTTCTTTTGTTGTTACCTCAATTGGATCATCAAGCTCACGTCGTCTATAAGTAATACCTTCTCCTTGTACACGATTATAAAACTCTTCGAATCCTTTACCGAAGGCTCTAACATCAGTATAATAAATAATGAGTTCTGCGTCAGGTATCTTTTCTTTCACCATGTGTGCCTGTTTTGCCGTGTACATACAGCATACACGAGAGCAATACTCATTGCCCTTTTTATCTCTAGATCCAACGCACTGTATGAAAACAACCTTTTTCGGTTCCTTTCCATTAATTTCAACATGGCCACCGGTTGGACCAGAAGCAGAAACCAATCGTTCAAACTCTAAACCAGTAATCACATTATCATACTTACCATACCCATACTCTGGTTTTTTACAAGGATCAAAGAGATCAAAACCAGTTGCTACAACAATAGTTCCGACTTCAACTTCAACAATTTTTTCTTTCTGATTAAAATTTATCGCTTCTCTATCGCCACACGCCTCTACACATAACGAATGATCCCCACATTTCCCAGTTTTAAGATAGATACACTTTTCAGGATCAATTGTATATTTCAAAGGGACCGCCTGTGGGAATGGAACATAAATAGCACTTCGTTTACTCAGGTTCATATCAAACTCATTTTGGATTCTACCATGGAGTCTACAAGCCTCTGCGCAGGCACCGCAGCCAACACATTTGTCTTCTTCAACATATCTTGGTTTTTTTCTGATTTTAACCTTGAAGTTACCAATATATCCGTCAACGCTCTCAATTTCTGAGTAGGTATGAAGTTCGATGTTTGGATGGTTAGCTACATCAACCATCTTAGGAGTTAAAATACAGGCAGAACAGTCAAGAGTGGGGAATGTTTTATCAAGTTGCGCCATACGCCCGCCGATACTAGGGCTTCGTTCAACAAGGTAGGCCTTAAAACCCTTTTCAGCAATTTCCAAGGCAGCTTGAATACCTGCAATACCGCCGCCTACCACAAGAGCTCTTGGTGTTACACTTACTTCTTTTTTCTCCAAAGGCTCTAAAAATGATGCACGAGCAACAGCGCCCTCAATTAATCCAATTGCTTTAAGAGTCGCCTGCTCATTATCCGTGTGAACCCATGAGCACTGTTCTCTAATATTCACCATTTCAAAAAAGTAGGGGTTCATTCCACATTCTTCTAGAACAGCTCTGAATGTAGGCTCATGCATTCTTGGAGAACAAGAAGCCACAATAACCCTGTCAAGCTTCATCTCTGTGATATCTTTTCGGATAAGCTCTTGCCCGGGATCTGAGCACATATATTTATAATCACGCGCAACTGCAACATTTGGCATGTTTTGTACGAGCTCAACCACTCGTTCAGTATCTACAGTTTGCGCGATGTTGATCCCACATTGACAGACATAGACACCAATTTTCATACTAACCGCCTATCTTTCACCATAAATGTTTTTCAACTGTTTATATGAAAAGACTGGGCCATCTTTACATACGTAAAGATTGCCAATATTACAACGTCCACATTTACCAATTCCACATTTCATTCTCATCTCGAGAGTAGTAAAAATCTGTTCCTCTGTGAATCCTAATTTTTCAAGGTTTTGAATCACAAATTTTATCATAATGGGTGGCCCACATGTAATTGCAATAGAGTCCTTTGGAGAAGGTTTAACATGAAGCAAGTTATCTGGAACAAAACCTACGAATTTCTTCCAGCCATCCTCCTTTACATCGATTGAAAGATGAACATTTACATCTTTCCGTTTCTCTAACCCATCGAATTCTTGTGTATAGCTAAGATCTTTAGATGACCGTGCGCCATAGATCACATCTAGTTTACCGTAGTCCTTCCTTTTGTCAACTACGTAGTTAATAAGAGACCGAAGCGGTGCTTGACCAATGCCACCACCAATGAAAACAAGGTTTTTACCTTTCCAGCCATCTACATCAAAATAGTTGCCATAAGGGCCTCTGACACCTACAACATCACCAGGTTCACATTCATGCAATGCAGTGGTTACCTTACCTAGTTTCATCACACTTACTTCAATATAGCCTTTCTTTGTAGGAGAAGAAGAAATCGCAAAGAAACATTCTCCTTTTCCAAACAAGCTCACCATTGCACATTGACCCGGCAAATATGTAAAATCATTCTGTAATTTATTATCTTGAAATACTAGTTTAAATGTTTTAATTGGTCTTTGACCTCCAACTTCTTCTCTAACATCTTCAATTGTTGCAAGCCAAGGCTGATAAGGATTATTATTCATGCTTTCACCTCCCCAGCTCGAGTAACGACATCAATAATATCAATGTTCACAGGACATAAATCGATGCAACGACCACAGCCTACACAAGCAATAACATCAAAGTTCTTTGGATAATAATTATATTTATGATAAATTCTGTTTCTCACTCTATTTGTTCTCGCAGGTCGTGGATTATAACCTGAAGCCTGCAAAGTGTACTCAGGGTTCATACAAGTATCCCAAACTCGGACCCGTGCACCTTTAGTAAGAGTGGATTCGTCCTGTATGTCGAAACAATGACACGTGGGACAAAGATAAGTACAAGCTCCGCATCCCACGCATTTGAAGGCTACTTCTTTCCAAAAGGGGTTCTCAAATATTTTGTCCAATTTTTCTACGATGCCGTTGGTTTTCTGTTGACGTGAGATCATATTAATAGCTTTTTTCTCTACTTCTTTTTTCTTTTTGGTATCATTTTCCTTAGCCGGTTTAAAGAGTGTACTCAAACCTTTTGTAAGCTGTTTTCCTTTATCGCTTATTACTTCAACGTAGTATTTATCACCAATGTCAGTAAGAAGAATGTCAACATATTTTGAAGAAGCAGGAGTGTCATCAAATGAAGTACAGAAACAATTTAAAGCAGGTTCAGTACAGCTCAGGCCGACGAGGGCTGTATTTTTTCTCCTGTTTAGGAAATATGGATCTTCATAGTCTCCCTTGAAAGCATGGTCAAGAATAGCAATGCTTTTTGCATCGCATGGCCTTATTCCAAATATTACCTTTTTTTCATCTGTATCTACCGATTCAATTTTCGCTTTTGTACCAGGAGAAAACTTAAATAAAGTTTCAGTTTGATGAAACATTAGTGCTTTTGGTGGAACATCAGAATTGTAGAAATCTATGTTCAACTCGGAAGGTTTTGTAATCTGCTTAAACAATATTGTGTCATCACTTTTGACAGGAGCAAAAACCTTGTTTTTCTTCAAAATTTCAGTAATGAATTTTGAAAGATCGCCCTTTGATAAAACCATTTTATCCATCTTTTTTCACCTCACAATATGAAATCCTCCGGATCGTCAGGTTTAAACATCGCAAGTAATGGTTTTTCTTCAGCATTTATTCCCGGTTTGTACTCATACATTTCTTTGATTTCTTTCTCAATTTTCTTGTTAAGTTTCATTAATGGTATGTCCATTGGGCAAACGCGTTCACACTGACCACATCCTATACATCGACCAGCAAGATGAAATGCACGTAAAAGATTCCATGCTGTGTTTTCTGAAAGATTCACTGAACGGCGGACCCATTGAGGATTCAACTGATCAACCATGCATTCCTTACAATAACACAAAGGACAAGCATTCCTACATGCATAGCATCGGATGCATTTCTCAAATTGTTTCTCCCAGTATTCCCATTTATCCTCCAAAGACTTCTTTTCAAATATTTCAATGTCCTTATAATCCTCTTTTTTTGTACTTTTGATTTCTTTGCCAATTAATGTATCATATAAAACAGGGGTTGGATATTCGCAGGTCTTACATTTATCAGGAATTAATTCATCTTTTGGAATCTTCTGAGTTTTCCCATCTACAGTTATTACAAATTTGTCATCTTCATCTTTAACTTCAACGTTTTTTACATGACCTGGGAATTTTGCTTCTATTTTCTTTGGATCAACCACACCAGTACATGGTATGCCAATGATCACTACTTTGTCACGATCCAAACCTTTCTCCTGAATTATCTGAACAATTGCCCGGGAATCGCACCCTTTTACCACAACACCGATTTTGCGTGTATCTGGTTCTTCCCCCTTACGAAGTGGAGGCTTTTCTTCCAACATGGGAAAAACTGTAAGGTTGTGAACACACAATGGTGAAAAAATGAATCTCTCAGCATCTTCGGGCTTATATGCAAAACATGGAGTTGCTTGGAATCCATAGGTTCCTTTTTCGTAGCCAACAACGTATTTCACATCTTCTCTTGATACAGTTTTTTTAACCGCATCTCTAAGTTGTTTTTCATCTACCATTTATTCTCCCTCTTAAAATGTTGCATTGGTCCAAGTTTTCGGATATCCTCAGTAACTTCCTTTACAACTTCAGCAAATTTATTTCCCTCAGCAGCAGACACCCAAGTCATCCTAACCCTATCGGGATCTATACCAGTGTATTCCAACAGTTTTTTCAAAACTGCCATTCGTCGCCTTGCGAGATAATTTCCGCGCTCGTAATGACAATCACCTGGATGACAGCCTCCAATAAGGACCCCATCTGCACCTTGTTGAAGGGCATTTATCACGAAAATCGGATTTACTCTACCAGAACACATTACTCTGATTACTTTCAAATTTGGTGGATACTGAATCCTACTTGTACCAGCTAGATCTGCTCCAGCATATGAACACCAGTTGCATAAAAATCCGATAATGTTCGGTTCAAATTCTTCTTTCATTTTTCAGCCTCCAATAATTTTTTTAACATCTATTTTAATCGGACCTAATTTGTCTAAATCATTAACAAAACCATCTATCGCTTTGCTAAGTTTAGCAGATTCACCAGTAGAAAACCAATCGATTTTCACTCTTTCCGGTTCAATGTTTAATTCCTTCAGTACGTTCTTAAGCAATACAAGTCTTCTTCTTGCTTTATAGTTACCATTGTGATCGCATTCCTCAGGTGGGCAACCAGCAACCATCACACCCCAGGCTCCCTCTTCAAAAGCATTTAGTACCAATTCTGGGGCAACACGGCCAGAACACATGCTCACTATCAAGCCATACGGTGTTTTAACTAGAGTTGGTGACTCGCTCAACTGCATACCTGGAAAAAGTGACCAGTTACAAATAAAAACAAGTGCTTTCATATCCTTATTTTCTTTTAGAAGTTCGGAAACTTTCGCATGGAGCTCAGGTAATGTAACTTCACAGCCTTCAATTTGAGAAATCGCACCAGAAGGACATGCTGCTACACACAAACCACAGCCTCTGCACTCTACTTTGTCAACAACAATTTTTCTTTCATCTTTTCCTTGTTCTTTGATTGATAGAGCTTCATATTTACAGAGTGGGACACATACACCACAAACACTGCAAAGATCCTCATCGATCTTTACAATGGTTCCTTCAACTTCAAAGCCAGCCTGAATAAGATCTGCCCTTGCATCGGTTAAAATATCGGTTACTGGAACACCTGCTGAACAGTTATCACTACAGTTTTTACAGTAAAAACATGAGAATATTTTATCGACTATTTCCTGGTTTGGCTTAAGTTCACCGGTTATCATTCCGTAAATTAACAGTAGTTTTCCACGAGGTGTATCAGATTCCCAATTAAACGATTTAAACAATGGGCAAAGCTCGTAACAATATCCACATCTGATACATTTGTTGAGTTCCTTCTCCCATTTTGCTGATCGTTTAAACTTTACATTTGGCATTATGCCACCACCTTGTATCTAAGATTCGTAGCTTTCACCCAATCATCTGGCGCATCCATGAGTTTATGTGGATTCAAAATATTATTAGGATCAAGAGCTTTCTTTATGTTCCTCATTACGGGAACAATATCACTTCGTGCCTTCTTCCAAGGTGGAGCCTTAGACAAACCTATTCCATGCTCCGCTGATGTCACCCCTCCAACTGAGTGAACATAATCATATAATTCCTCTATCACATGTTCTGCATCTTTCCACTGACTCTTCTTTTTAGGATCAAGCATTATCTTTGTATGTATTACACCTGAACCGCAATGGCCGTATACCGCCATTATCACGTTATTTCGCTTAGCTATTTCATGGATTTTTCCAGCTGTCTGAGCTATCTTCGAGTTTGGAACGCCCATATCATCAGCAAGATCCGTACAAATTATTCCTTCCTTGTATCTTGATAACGCTGCAAATAGCTTTTTCCTGCCGCTAAATATTTTTGTTCGTTCCGCTAGGTCATAGCTCATTTCAATTCTGAAACCGTTGTGTTTTTCACAAATTCTCTTCATTTTTTCTATTTCGAAATCTACTGCTTCTTTCACGTTCCCATCAGCTTCAAAGAGAATAATCGCTCCAACCTCCTGAAGACCCAGATCAAGTGCCTTATTTACAGCCACAATTCCTATATTGTCCATAAGCTCCAGCATAGATGGATTAGCTCCACTAGAGATTATATCGGATATTGCATTGCCCGCGTCTTCAAGTTTGTTAAAATTCGCGACAGCAAGACAACGGAATTTGGGTAACGGTCTAATTCCCATAGTTGCTTCGACTACGACCCCCAGTGTACCCTCAGAACCAACTATAAGTCGTTCAAGTTGATAACCTGATGAGTGAACACGTGTATTGGATCCAAGGTTAACTAGGTCGCCATTTGCAAGTACAACTTTCATCCCAAGTACATAATCCCGTGTTGCACCATATTTTACAGATCTTACACCAGATGCATTAGCAGCAATCTCCCCGCCAATAGTCGCTATCCTGCTCGAAGCTGGCGCAGGTGGATAAAAAAGACCATAAGGTTTGAGTGCACGGTTTAAATCATCATCCACTACGCCAGGTTCAACTTTAACTAGCATATCCTCAGGGCTAATCTTAAGAATACGGTTCATTTGTTTCATATCAAGCATGATACCGCCATCAATTGGAACTGTATGACCCGAAGTGCCCGAACCAGCACCACGTGGGATAACGGGAATTTTATTCTTGTTGGCATACCGCATGATTTTTTGAACTTCTTCGATTGTGTTTGGTCTTACAACAACTGTGGGCATAGCCTGATGAACTGATGCATCTGATGAGTAAGCATAGAGATCGGCAATATTATTTGAAACGTTATTCTCTCCGGCGATATTATTCAATTTTTCAATATCTATTTTCATGCTCTCCCTTCAATAAGTGGGTTTGGACCAATTTTTTTAAGATCATCCACAAATTCAGTGACTATGTTGGCGAATTTTTGTCCTTCAGAGGCTGAAACATATTCAAATCTTACTCGTTTAGGGTCAATTGCTAATCCACCAAGTAATTTTTTCAGAAGCCTTATTCTTCTATTTGTCTTGTAATTTCCTGATTGATAATGACAGTCTCCAGGATGACATCCAGCTACGAGCACACCGTCTGCACCTTTTTTCAATGCCTCTAAAATAAACACTGGATCAACTCGCCCCGAACACATCACACGGATTGATTTTATATTAGGTGGATATTTTATCCTACTTGTTCCAGCTAAATCTGCTCCAGCATATGAGCACCAGTTACACAAAAATCCTATAATGTTCGGTTCAAATTCTTTTGCCATTTTATTTTTCACCTCAGCCCGAGATTTTCATATTTCTTTTTATTTCATTTAGAGTCATTTCTACAGCTTTTGGAACAGCCGCAGCAACCTTTCCACTTAATTTATCTCCAAATTCACAAGGCATTTCTTTCATCATTACTCCGATGACAATGATTTCCGGGGGGATTCGATTCTCTCCCATTTTTTTTGCCATCTCAATAGCCTCAATAAGTGATACATCATGGGGATTACACGAATGCATTGTAGAGAAATCATCGAGAGGTATTCTTCTTACCTCTCCGTTTTCTCCGTTTCCTGATTTTACGGCGTCAATTATTATGGCTTTGTCATAGCCTAGGATTAGATCCAGAAGGTTCATTCCTCCTGTTATTGCCTCGTCGATTGTGATGTTTGGATCATTGATGTGTTTTTTTAGTTCATTCGCAACGTGTACTCCGACTCCGTCATCACCTAGTATTAGGTTTCCTACGCCTAGGACTATGGTTTTCATCTTTGGGTTCCTCTACAAATTTTGTTTAAGTGTTTTGTATAGTTTCTTATTGTGATCATAAATATTGACTTCTAGTGGCATGCCACCTGGTAAGGTGTGTGTTGCACATGCAAAACAGGGATCATATGCACGGAATGCCATTTCTACCATGTTCAGCGTGGCGTTGTCAACATTACCCTTTTTAATTACACCTTTAGCAGCATCACGTATTGACATATTTATAGCACCAGAGTTGTTAGTTGTTGCAACAATTAGGTTGGCTTTGTCGATGAGTCCATCTTTTGTGAGTTTATAATGATGAATTAGTGTTCCACGTGCAGCCTCAGTTACACCCATTCCCTCACCAGGTTCACCAACTGGGTTTCTAATTTTCTGGCTAGTTATCTCTGGATCTTTGATTAGTTCATGTGCCCTTTCAGTTGCATATAGTAGTTCTATGAGTCTTGCCCAGTGGAATGCGAGAGTTGAGTTTACTGCTTTTCCACCTAGTGTTTCATAGAATCTTTTGTATTCTTTATCTGCAAGGGGCGTAGCCATACCCTCAGCAGCATTAAGTCGTCCTAGTGGTCCTACTCTATAGATCCCGCTATCTTTACCATCTTTGAGGCCTTTCCAACCCACTGCTTTTAGGTATGGGAACTTAATATATGTCCATTCTTCAACGTGTTCTGCTATTTTTTCGTAATAGTCTTTAACATCAAATTTTACATGCTCGTTTCCTTTCTGGTCTGTAACACGGATTTTACCTTCGTAGAAGTTTACCTTGTTGTTTTTATCTACAAGTCCCATATTATAGGTCGCTAATTGATATGGATCACTGAGTATAAGGTCAACATAAGCTTTATTTTTCAAAACAATATCGTCAAATAGTTTAAGTGAGAACTTTGCAAATTCGATACAGGATTTTACCATTTTTTCGATATCTTTTACTTCATCTTTATTCAGACCTTTGGATACCCCACCTGGTAGTCCACAGACTGGATGAGTTGCTTTACCACCTAGAATCGCCGTTATTTTTTGACCATATGCTCGGTGTTTAATAACTTCTTTTCCGATTTCAACACCGGCTTTTTCAATTACGCCAATTATGTTTCTTTTTGCTGGTGGTGCATCTGGTCCGACAACGAAATCCGGGCCACCTAGATAGTAGAAGTGCAGTGTGTGATCATAAATAAAGTATCCCATGTACATGAGTTCTCTGAGTTTTTTTGCAGCAGATGGTGGATCAACATTGAACGCTGCATCTAGCGCTTTGGTTGAAGCGAAATGATGTGCTACGGGACACACTCCACAGATACGAGATGTAATCTGAGGCATATCCTCTGCACGTCTTCCTTGACTAAACCGTTCGAAGCCACGTAGTTCAGGTATTTGCAGATATGCGTTTTCTACATCCCCTTTGTTGTCTAGGAATATACTTATTTTTCCATGTCCTTCTAGACGTGTTATAGGATCAATTGTTATTGTCTTCATTATTTCATCACCTTCCTATTAATAAGAGCAGATGGCAGACCATATTTGTAGAAAGTACCAACCGGGTCTACAACCTGATCAATTAATTTCTGAACTTCTTCATCACTCATTTTTTCCTCACCCTCTATGCCAAGGATTGATGCAAGAGCTGAGATCATCTTAGCACCCTGATCTAAAGAACTTGGCGTTGGTCCTCCACAACCAGTACAGGGCATATTAGCATCCAAACATCGGGCTTCACATCCACCTCGAGTTGCAGGTCCCAAACAAATAATACCTTGTTCAAGTAGACATTTATCCTCAAGTTTGTCAACTTCATATACCCGTTTGATTTCCTTAATCATCTTCTCAGATTTTTCAAAACGACATTCATCACAAACTGATTTCAACGGACCAATGATGGATCCTTTCGGCGGCAATTTGTTTGCAACTATGGCACCTATAGCATCCATGATACGATCAGGATGAGGGGGACAACCTGGCAAATAATAATCAACATCAACTGTCTGATCAAGGGTTTTTACAGTATCATAAAATTCTGGAAGTGTAAGTGTCCCTTCCTTAACTTTGACAGAGGTTTTTGGTGTAATCTTCTTTGGGTTATCAATAGAAGGATTATTCAAGTATGCAACATTGAAAATTTCTTCTCTGTTTGCAACGTTTCCAAGTCCAGGAATACCACCATTAACAGCGCAGGCACCAAATGCAACCAAAACTTTAGATTTCTTTCGAAGGAGTTTTGCCAAATGTTCTTGTTCTTCTGTCCTAACTGATCCGTTAAAGAAGCAAACATCGATTTGGTTATCTTTCATTGCCTCAACATCTTTGTATTTAGTATCTATCGCAACTGGCCAAAATAAGATGTCAGCAACTGCTATCACGTCCAGTATCTTCTCATCGATGTCAAGAACTGCTATTTCACAACCACCGCAACTTGCAGCCCAGTAAAATGCAACTTGAAGTTTTTTGTCCTTCCCGGCCTTTTTTTCCTTTACTTCTTTTTTCTTAACCATATAATCACCATTTCATTGAATTTTAATCATTCCCGTTTATTTTTCAAAAACCCCCTTTTTTTTCAATAATAGGATTGGATCTACAGCGTGATCACCGAATCCGCAACATTTTGGATCCAAACCCAATGCAACAGCTATAAGCTGAGTATAGTAGTAAACAGGAATCTGTTTATAATTGTCGTATATTTTTTCTGCTTCTTTTCCTCTGACATCGAGGTTAAAGCGACAAAGCGGACAAGAAAGTACTATAGCATCGCTTCCTCGATCTACTGCGAACTTTGTAATTCTATAAGCCCTATTAGAAACCAAATTTTTCTCCTCAATTGTATGATATGAGCCACAACATTCGATTTTGAAGGGGTTATCAATAACTTCTGCACTAAGAGCTGTAAGAAGATCTTTCATTATTGTTGGCTCTTCAGCATCGTCTATACTAACTTCTCTAGGTCGAAGCAGCATACACCCATAATAGGGCATAATTTTCATACCTTTCAGAGGATTCTTCACCATTTTCTTAAGGACATCAAAACCAACTTCATCTCTTAAGAATTCTAGAAAATGAATAACTTTCACAGTTCCTTTGTAATCATTCTCTCTATCCATGAAGGAGTTCAATGTTTCCAGATCATCGGGTTTTTCTTTTACCCGTAAGTTAGTTTGTTTAAGGGTATTATAACACATATCACAGAAAGTTACAACCTTATCTTGACCAGCATCTTCGACATGTATAAGATTACGTAACGGAGCTAAATGATGCATGAGATCATCGTCAGTGAGAGATGAGGCAACTCCACAGCAATTCCAATCCCCCATCTCTTCCACCTCGTGACCCAAAGCTTCCAATATTGCAAATGCTGATTGTTCCAGATTTTTTGCAGATGTTTTGAGTGTACAACCTGGGTAGTACAATAGCTTCATGATTTTACCTTACTCGTTTTACTCCATATACTTTCATATATATTTTCATATAACTTATCCTACATTTTTTCTAAATAAACAAACAAATGCCAACTGAGGAATCGACTCTTTTTCTTCTTTAGATATATCAGTTAAATTTGTTCGATCAATGTTTTTACGTAAAATTATCTGACGTAAAGCTTCCATGATTTTCGTTATGTTAATATCACGTGGACAACGTTCAGCACATGTATAGCAAGCGGCACATAGCCATATCGTTTTTGAATTTAGAACCTCTTTTCTATCTAATATAACATATCTTATTACTTCATCTGGTGAAAGATCCATATCTTCAATAAATGGACATCCTGCAGAACACGTTCCACATTGGTAACAACCGAAGAGGTTTTCCCCACATAGTTCTTCGACCTCTTTTACTAGATCACCTTTTTTTAAATTTAATGAATTGACGTCGACAATAGCCTCCTGTTTTTTCACGCCGCTACCTCCTGTTCACAAAGGGCTGCAATCATGACGTTGATTTGATTACTCTTGTATCCTTTCTGTTCGATTGCACTATTTAGACATGCGGCAGCGCAAGAACCACAACCCTTACACAGCGCTCTATTTACCTCTGCCACTAAGCGACTTGGGTCCTTTGGATGAGGTTTCATTTCAATAGCAGAATAGGCACAAACAGATTCGCATGTGCCGCAGCCTCTGCACAGATTCTCATTTACCTCTGATACAATGCCTTCGCCTTTCATTCTTTCTTGCGCAATTGGTATGGATGCGCGTGAAGCGGCTCCTTCGGCTTGAGCAATTGAATCGACAAGGTTTTTTGGATAATGAGCAGCACCACACATATAAACTCCAGAAGTTGAAAAATCAAGGGGCTTAATCTTTGCATGGGTTTCAATGAAGAAACCAGCGGCATCCACAGGAACCTTCAGCATGTTTTTCAATTTCTCAGTCATAACCTCTCCTTCAGTATTGATAGTTAAAACCAATAGATCAGCTGGAATCGTCATTTCTTCACGTAAGATGTCATCAAAAACCTTAACAGTAACAGGTCCATCTTTAGGGCTATCTTTGTCTAGAATAACCTCTGGTTTCTTATCTCCAGCATAACGAATCGTTATGACATGATAATTCTTCAAAACATCAGCATAGTACTCTTCTTCCTCTTTACCAAAAACTCTCATGTCACGATATAGGATATAAACCTTAGATTTTGGAAACTTTTGAGAGATTAATTTAGCATTCTTTATTGAAACTCCACAGCCAATTCGACAACAATATGGCCGTTCTTCATCCATGGCACCTGCACAATTGATGATAACAACGTTTTTGGGTTCTTTTATATCATTATTTTTCAACTTTGTTTCTAATTCTGTTTGAGACAAAATATTCTTGTTTTTGTCATACTGATATCTTCCCCTAAGATCAATTTCACGGAATCCTGTAGCGACTATTATGGTTCCAAATTCAATCTCTTTCTTCTTACCGTTTTGTTTTATTTTGCCTTTATAATTTCCAATATAACCCTCCAGATCATCGAGTTTGGCCCCAGTCATAACATTAATCAATTTGTTTTTTCGAACTTTCTCGATTAATGGATCAAGTATCTCCTCTGTTTTTGTATCAGATGGAAACATAGAATGAAGATGCCTAAGTCTTCCACCGAGCTCTTTTTCTTTTTCAATTATGATTGATTTTGTACCCATATCAGCAAGAGCAAGAGCAGCCTTCATCCCTGAAACTCCGCCACCAAGGATTAGAGTGGCCGGATAGATTGAGAATTCTTCTTCAGAAAGAGATTCTAGATTTCTTGCTTTTGCAACAGATGATCGAACAAGAGCAATTGCTTTTTCGGTTGCAGCATCCCAATCATCAGAATGAACCCAAGAACAATGATTTCTAATGTTTGCCATCTCAAAAAGATATTTATTAAGACCTGCTTCCATCAATGTGTCCTGGAAGAGACCTCCATGAGTTCTAGGTGAACACGCAGCAACAATAATTCTATTTAATCCTTTCTCTTTAATAGCTTCTTTAATTTTTTTACAACTATCTTCTGAGCATACAAACATCCAATGATCACAATATTCAACATTTGGAAGTTTCTTGGTTTCCTCTGTTACTTTTTCAACATCAAGATAATTTGCCACGTTTTTACCACAATGACAAACAAATACACCAATGCGTGGTTTCTCATTTCTTACATCACGCTCAGGTGGAAACTCTTTACCAATATGTCTTTCTCGGTCCTTAATTGGAGCTACAGCCTTGGCTGCTGCTCCACTTGCCATGGATACACTATCAGGGATATCTTTTGGACCTTGAATGCATCCTGCAAGGAAGATACCCTTTCTGGTTGACTGAATTGGATCAGTAAGAAGTGAATCTTGTTTAAAAAAGCCGTTTTCATCTACTTCAATTCCAAGTACCTTGCCAAGTCTTTTGTTACCTGGAGAAGGAATAATAGCAGTTGATAAAACCAACATATCAACAGTATTTTCTTCCACCTCCCCAGTAAGCGTATTTTTATATCGAATATTGAGACTTTTATCTAGATTCTCATACACTGATGAGGGTCTACCCCGGACGTATTTC
>Ga0209635_10001949_pt1 | contig 15632 bp, 16 predicted proteins | sample DeeMarSWOR230_32_FD_187463 | JGI IMG/M metagenome (GOLD analysis project Ga0209635, IMG submission 187463) | Marine sediment microbial communities from White Oak River estuary, North Carolina - WOR-2-30_32 (SPAdes) (version 2) | ecosystem: Environmental > Aquatic > Marine > Intertidal zone >... | reverse complement strand
TTATTTTTTAGAGGACTTTCCCCAAAATTTTTAGGAGAGTTGAACCGCAAAGGGGAGCAGTAGTTGGCCCTCAGTCTCTCTTCTCTCCAGATTGGGCATTATTCCGGTTTTAGAGGCAAAAAGAATCCGATAAATCCCATCAGCAATGGCATATTGGCGAAAATCGGGTATCTCAAAGAACCTCCTCGCCTTCTCGTAGATCTTCTTAAGGAGGATATTGAGCTTCAGCTTCTTGCCCAACTCCACACTAATAAAGTAGAATACCGCCTGTACCAAAGCCATCATGTTCCGCAAGGCGGTGTAGCTCAAAACCCTTACATCCTCTAAATTGTAGGCCTGCTTGATAAAACGGTAACTCTCCTCACACTTCCAGCGGGTGAGATAAATCTCCAGAACCCTTAGAGCACCAACTCGATCCACCTCCAGATTTGTCAATAGCATCAGCGGCTGCTCACCGTACCCCTTCACCACCACAAGCCATAACCACCCATCATGAAAAGGCAACCGCACCGCTACATGACCAACCGATATGGTCTTCTTTTTTACCTCCCCCTCTCGGCGAATGGTCAACTCCCTCCGGCAGGGACAATGACACCCCCAGGCTATCTTCAAAGCCCTCTTCTTGGTGCCATCCTTCAGGATGAGTCCCCTTGTGCCCACCAGCCTCACCACAAACCGTACCTCCCTCTTCAGCAACCCCTGAAAGAGAATGCCACGGTCTGCCCCCCGATCCATGGCCCATATGCCCCTGTCCTCCACCCCTTCTTTCACCCTATCCACAGCACCCAGGATCTGGCTGTTCTCACTACGAAAACCCCGAGCCTGCTGGGAGTAAAGCTCCCCATAAAGGGGGGTAAGATCCTCCCCCTCCACATCAGCCCCAAGAACCTCCAAAAGCCAGTACCCATTGCTCCTCGGCTCCCCCGTGCTGCCATCCCTCACCAAGGCCAAATGCTCCATCTTTTTGGCATAAGGCTTATCAAGATCAGAGAGATCCAGAGCAATGACCGTATCGTGGTTTACCCTCGTAGCACCATCGGCCACTAAGTTTCCATTGATCCGTTCCGTGAGATCCTGCTTTCCGACGTTGCGCGATAACCTCGCCTCGGTCTTAATCAAGGGGATCTGCTCGTTTAAGCTCCTGCAGATGTTAGAGAGCTTCACATCCTTGCTTGCCTGAATCCCATAGAGCATCTGAACCAAAAACTTCTTTGTAGGCTTCTGAAAGCCATGGGAGATATTGTTGGCAAAGCGGGTTATCTGGGTTTTGATTTTGCCAGCAATTTTGCTATCATTGTCCATGGGTTCCTCCTTGGGGTTTTAAGAGTTTCCTCAAAATTCCGCTTTGAAACTCTTCTACCATAGGAGGAACCTCCATTTCCACTTCTTTATATCTGTTTATCCTTGTCTTTCAATAACTTGGCTCATCGCCCTCCAAGATTCTGGGGAAAGTCCTCAAAGAGGGTTTTCCTTGATTTTTGACTTCGGTTTCAGTAATACTGCTCAACGATAGGCTATGACAAACGAGCTTATAGAGAGAAGAGCAAGACCCAGAAGCATCATAGATCAGTACTATAGCGTGGAATTCTCAGTAAGTGGAGCCGCATTCGTCTATCAATTCAAGATCCGGGATATATCACCAAAAGGGATATGCGTATTGGTAAAGGAAGACTCCGATCTATTGCATCACCTGGAGGTCGGTGACATATTGACCCTGAAGTACTACACGACTGATTCATCCAAACCTGTTGAATACCTAAAAACGGAGATCAGGCATATCACTAAAGATGATACGGGGCGATTTAAAGGGGTCTGTTTAGTGGGATTATCGATCTTAGAAGACGAGAATTCTCGGCGCTAGCGATCCCATCCTGATAAGGCCTGATTCCGTCTCGTTTCTGGCGCTGACGGCGAGGCGGTGAAAGCTGACCCTCCGTAACTATTCAATGAATTGGTTCCTCGCTCTTCAGAGGTTATACTCCCTCCATTCTCCCCACGATAAGCTCAAAGTTTTGCCACAGCTCTTTGAGTCCTTCATAGAGCGTCCTTTCTTGCAATGCAAGCTGGATAAGCACTTGTGCCGCTTCTATGGCTTTCCTTTTCTCTTCGGTCATCTCGCCGCAGTTCCCCCTTTCTGCGTGAGGATTTATTCGTGACGTCGTAAGTGGTCAATTCAACCTGTATCATACCAATATTAAGCCAGGGCGGGAAATTGTAACCACTGCATTCCTCTCGGAAACCACAGCCGAGCACCGGCAGGGGCAGAGAGCCTTGTCCATTGACTTTCCGGTTGAAATTGTTATGTTTCTTCATAACCCCTTTGGTTTTGGATTCGAGGATGCTTGGTTTCCTTGCTGTCATGAACGGAATGGGCGGAAATGGTGCCAAGGTTTACCAGTGCAAAACCTGTGGCGGCCTGGTTACTCACTCCGACCGGCTGATTGACGTAGGTGGGACCAATCGACACCTATTCACAAATCCGGCAGGCTTGAAATGCGATTTTCACACCTTCTGTTCCTGCCCCGGTGCCATTGCCATCGGACAGGCCACTGAGGCCCACACCTGGTTTTCAGGATACTGCTGGTGCATGGCCTTCTGCCGCCACTGCGAGCAACACCTTGGCTGGCACTATGAGGCAGTTTCGGGATATGAGCGACCTTTGGAGTTCTGGGGGATCCTCGTCTCCCAACTCACCACTGGATGATTCGCAACGCAGAGGGGAAACCCCGTATCGGGAATAAACAAATGAGAAACGGAGGGATAGGATATGCCTAAGGAATTCCCAGAAGTCCCGGTTAGTAAGCTTCGAGCCTCTGTGGACCCGCAATCGCTTTCTTTTGAGAGCACAGCATCTCTTGAGCCCCCTGCACAACGCCTCCTTGGCCAGGAGAGGGCAAGCGATGCCATCAAGTTCGGGATGGGCATGAAAGAGAATAATTATCATATATTTATCGCCGGCCCCTCCAAGGCAGGGCTCACCTATGCTGCTAGGACCTACCTTGAAGAGCAGGCCAAAAAGGAGGCAACGCCACCTGACTGGTGTTATGTGCACAATTTCAAGGAGCCGGACAAGCCCAAGAGCCTCAGGATTTCCGCCGGCCGGGGCAAAGAGCTCAAAAAAGATATGCAGGAGTTGGTCCATACCCTTCAGACGAAAATCCCTGAGGTCTTCGAAAGTGATGACTATCGGGCAAAAGATGAAGAATTGCAACAGACCCTCCAGCGTTATCGTCGCAAGATCATTGATAGATTATCCCATCTCGCCAGAGGAGAAGGCTTCATGCTTCAAGTTTCTCAGGTGGGAATGGTCATCGTGCCAGCGACAAAGCAGGGTCAACCACTGACACAGGAAGAACTGGCTCAACTGAGTAAAGAGGAAAAGCAAAGGATGAGGAAAAAAAGCGAGGAACTCCAGGAAAAGATGAAAGACGCGGTGAAGAAGATCCGGGACGCGGAAGCGGAGTCAAAGCACAAACAGGATGACCTGAAGAGGGAGGTCGCCCTCTTCGTGGTGGGCCAGCACATGGAACCCCATGTCGAAAAGTATAAGGAGGAGGGTGAGGTGATCGAATACCTCAAAGTGGTGCGGGAAGATATTGTCGAAAACATCGAAGACTTCATAAAAAAACAGGAAGACCAACAGCATCCGATCCTACACATACCGGTTACAGCCAAGGAGTCGACGTTTCGAAAGTACGAGATTAACGTTTTGGTTGACAATTCCGAAACAAAAGGTGTCCCTGTTTTCATTGAGTCCAACCCCGTATATCCCAATCTCTTCGGTACCATAGAACGACAGGCGTTGTTTGGCGCCCTCTTTACGGACTTCACTATGATCAAACCCGGTGTCCTCCACAAGGCCAATGGAGGATATCTGGTTATGAAGGCGCTGGATTTGCTCAAATGGTATCTCTCCTGGGAGGCCTTAAAGCGAGCACTTCGAGATCAGGAGATTCGAATTGAAGATTTGGGAGAGCTTTACGGCATCTTTAGCACCAGGACCATTCGGCCTGAGCCCATCCCACTGGATATCAAGATCGTCCTCACGGGTGATCCCTACCTTTTTGAATTGCTCCACTTTTATGACGACCGTTTCCAGAAGATCTTCAAGGTCAAAGCACACATGGACGACCGGATGGATCGAAAAGAGGACACGGCCATTCAGGTTGCCCGAATGATGGGAGACTTTTGTTCTGAACAGAAGATCCGCCACCTCGACAGGACAGGTGTGGCCCGTGTCCTTGAATACAGCATGGAACGCACTGAAGACCAAGAAAAACTCACCCTCGAGCTGGGAGACATCAGCGATCTGATCAGAGAAGCCAACTATTTCGCCGACCTCGATCAAGCGGAGTTCATCCAGCGGGAACACGTGGAGCAGGCAATTGAGAAAAGGGTTTTTCGATCGAATCTGGTTGAAGAGCGAATTAAAGAGCTGGTCGAGAAGGATATCTTTTGGATCGAAACCGATGGCCACAAAGTAGGTCAGATCAATGGCGTGTCAATGCTCATGACAGGTGACCACGAATTTGGCAAACCCAACCGGATCACGGCCACTGTCTCAGTGGGTCGCGAGGGCGTGGTTGGCATCGAACGGGAATCCAAGATGAGTGGCAACATTCACACCAAAGGCGTCATGATACTGAGCAGCTTCCTGAAAGAACGCTTCGCCCATAACAAACCCCTGTCCCTTACGGGGACTTTGTGTTTTGAGCAGAGCTACGGACTGGTGGAAGGGGACAGCGCCTCGAGTACCGAGCTCTTTGCGCTGTTGAGTGCCCTGGCAAGCGTTCCCATTTATCAGGGCATTGCTGTGACCGGATCTGTCAGTCAGAAAGGGGAAATTCAGGCCGTGGGAGGCGTAACCCGCAAGGTGGAAGCCTTTTTTGACATCTGTGAGCGCAAAGGACTCAATGGTCGTCAAGGCGTCATCATTCCCACGAAAAACGTTCGAAACCTTATGCTCAAGCAAGGGCTGATCGATAGTGTGAAGGCGGGCCAATTCCACATCTGGCCTATCTCCACAGTGGAGGAAGGGATCGAGATTCTCACCGGGATGGATGCTGGAACGCTCCAGCCAGACGGGACATACCCCGAAGGCACCCTGTTCAGAAGAGTTGACCAACGTTTTCTTGAGCTTGCGGAAATCGCAAAGAAGTTCGCTAAAGAGGAAGAAGGCACGAAGCCAGGTCCGGTAGAGTGAGCCTATCCCCGTGAAATGAGTGGCACGTGCTTGCATTCTCCGGGAAGAATTCTTAAGATATGGAATCCATCGGTCCTCCTTGGTAGAATCCCAAAGAGATCCCATGTCTAGCAGAGAGGGTATACCATGATATCTGAGGAAATGATCACCATTGGTGAGATCCACCTTGAGTCAGACCCTAATCGGGGCAATATGGTCGTTCTCAAGCAGAATGCAGACGCAGAGCATTATTTCATAATGTTCGTTGGTGATGCGGAATTCACTGCCATTGCCAGGGAAAAAGGCCTGGTTGAGGCGAAACGCCCTCTCACACACGAGCTCTACCTGAGCATCTTGGAGAGGCTTAGCTTGGAGTTCGTGCGCGTCGAGATTTACGACATGCGACAGGAGACCTTTTACGCCAACGTGATCTTCCGAGCCAACGGCGTAGAACATACCATGGACAGTCGACCCAGCGACGCAGTGGCACTCGCCCTGAACAGAAGGATCCCCATTCTGGTCCGTCAGGGGTTGTTCCGCCGCAAGCTGACCGACGAAGAGATCAAGGAATACGAGGGACTGGTAAAGAGCGTGAAATTCTAACGGTCTCTTCCCCGTGCAGTCATTTACCGGTCCCAAGTGGAGCTCCGGCCAATCAACGGGAGACCCTCCGTGTGCCAAGTTCAACTTCGCTGGTGCCCCGCAGCAGTCCTACAGCCCCTATCCCCTCCCAACGGGGCGGAAAAAGGGGCTACGAAGAGGATGGAGAATTAGCAATGGAAGCAAGAAGACCTGATCAAAACAGGGAAATCATAACGGTCAAGCTTCATCATGAACCTGAGCTTAAAGATCCCTACCTGTTTGCAGCCTGGTCCGGGATGGGCAATGTGGCTCTTGGGGCTGCAAGATACATGAGGGAGAAATTGGGGGCTGAACTATTTGCGGAAATAGATCTGGCCGAATCTTTTCGCTTCTCTGGTGTCTCCGTCAGGGATGATGGAACGGTGGAATCCCCGATGCTGACCATATTACCCAGGAATGAGTTTTACTGCTGGAAGAATAGGGGCTCTGCCCATGATGTAATAATCTTTATCGGAGAGGCCCAACCAAGCGGAATGGAATATGAACTCGCTCATAAGGTTATTGAAGTAGGCGAGAAGTTCAAGGTAAAACGCGTATACACCGCGGCTGCCTTCGCGCTTCCCATCAAGATCAGCCAGGAATCGAAAATCCACTGCGTGGCCACCAGTGTCGAGCTGATAGGGGATTTGAAGGGGTTCGACCTGAAAGTAATGACCGGCGGCAGTATTAGCGGCTTGAATGGGTTCCTCTTGGGAATCGCTAAGGAAAAGGGGATTGAAGGCGTCTGCTTGTTGGGGGAAATGCCGAACTATCTAACCCATGTAGAATATCCAAAGGCCTCCTATGCAGTGCTTTCCGTCTTGAGCGAAATCCTCGATATGCATATTGACTTGGATGAACTCTTGGCCGTGGCCAGATATCAGGAAGGAAAGCTTAAGAGGTATATCAAAAAGGTCGAAGAACAGCTCCGTCAGCTACAGCTGCAACAGGCACTTGAGGAGGAAAAGCCAAAGGTCTTACATTAAGGGCCATCTCGAAAAATTCCCTTCTTGTCTCGCTCTGATCAATAACTTACCCCTAACAATGCCCACCGTAAAGTCCATGGAGCCCCGGGAATCGAGAAACCAAGATCTTCAGGTGAGGAGGAAAAGGGATGGGTTACTTTGTCGTTGCCTCTGGCCTTCATATCGGGGAAAAGCGATCTTGTCTGGGAGAAGAGAGATTCCAAGGACAATTTGTTAATGAAATCAGCCAGCAATATGATGAGATCGAAGAGCTGATCCTCTTTGGGGACATATTGGAACTCAATCTGTCTGCCGTACATACCGCAATCGATGGAACCCCAGGTTTTTCGAGCCAGAGGAGGAAAAGACCTATGATTATCAGGGATTCAGGGCCTTACTCCCTTTCTCAAAGGAGTTCTTCCCCCTGGATTGAAGCAGAGGTTCACCGTTGAATATCCTGATTATGCGATCACCGCTTCTACGCAAGAGAAGCTCTTGTTAACCCATGGCCATCACCTGGACCCTTCTCAGACCCTATTGGGTAAAATAGAAGATTTGGCCAAGAAGGTCCAAGGATTTCGTCGGAACGTATGTGGCGATAGACAATAGTCCCTCTCTTTCACGCGTGGAAGTGAGGACTACCATCAAGCATCTATTCCATAGGGGCTCAAGGACCCTCTTATCCAAGGAAAGGGGTATTGATACAGTTTGATGTCCTTGCCGCAAGGGTGCTTGAGGTGGTGGAGAATAGTGTCTGGAGGAGAAAAGATATGAATTTAGAACAAACATGGCTATGGTATGGTCCTAATGACCCCGTTACCTTGAAGGATATCAGACAGACAGGCGCAACCGGAATTGTTACTGCATTATATGAAGAACCCGTTGGAGAAGCTTGGACAGAGGAGGCAATCCTGGAACGAAAGAGGCTTATCGAATGGGATGACAGCCAAACCCCGGCTAAGCCTACTGGCTTAACCTGGTCCGTCGTTGAATCCATTCCAGTACATGAGGATATTAAATTAGGAAAGCCTTCTCGCGACGAATATATAGAAACATACAGCGAAAGCCTCCGAAATGTCGGAAAGGCAGGGATAAAGACCGCATGCTACCACTTCATGCCCGTGATCGACTGGACAAGGACTAACCTGAGTTATGAACTTGAAGACGGTTCAAAGGCCCTTGCCTTCAATATTGCGGAATTTGCAGCCTTTGACGTGTTCATCTTACAGAGGCCTGGTGCGGAACCTGGCTATAGCAGGGAAGTTATTGAAGAGGCTAGCGGATTATTTCAGTCAATGACCTCAGAACAAAAAGCTGTGCTGCAACATACCATTATAGCCGGCCTACCCGGTGCCGAGGAGGGATACTCATTAAAACAGCTGCGGGCCAGACTCGATGAGTATAAGGATATGACAGATGAAAAATACAGGGAAAACCTCTATTACTTTTTAGAGGGAATAGTTCCTGTGGCGGAGGAGGCGGATGTTAAGTTGGCCATTCACCCAGACGACCCACCAATGCCGTTGTTTGGGTTACCGAGGATAGTAAGCACTGAAAGGGATTATGAGTTACTGTTTAAGGCCCACGATTCGGTATACAATGGCTTCACCCTCTGCTCGGGCTCTTTAGGTGCGAGAGCTGATAATGACCTGATAAAGATAGCTGAAAGATTTGGCGAAAGGGTATACTTTGCCCATTTGAGGAGTATTCAGAGGGACAACAAAGGTAGCTTTTATGAGGCAGGCCACCTTAAAGGTGATGTGGATATGTATGGCCTTATGGTGGCTATCCTTAAAGAGCAAAGGAGAAGGCTTGAAAGGGATCCCCATGCAGGACGTATTCCAATGCGACCGGACCACGGGCACCTTATCCTTGATGACCTAAGGAAAAAAGCCAACCCGGGATACTCAGCCATCGGCAGGCTGAGAGGCCTAGCAGAATTAAGAGGGCTTGAGATGGGAATCCTGAGAAGTGGCGTATTAGATAAATTAGGTTGATATGTTCCGGTGTCACACCTTGAATGTCTGTATTGTGGAGAAAGCGTTCAGTAGCAATGGAATAATGACAACAAACCCAATAATGTTCTCACCAAGAAAGGAGGGGAAAAATGGGAGAAATCGTTCATACCTCTCGCAGTCGCATCGTTCGTGAGGAGGGTCCCACGCGGAGGGCAGTTATCGAGGGATTCCCCGGAGAGGTCCGGTATGGGATACACGGTGGGATCAAAAGCTTTTATAAGGTCGAACCAAGGGAGGAACACCCCGCCACCCTTGACCATATGGTCAGCGCCATCGCGGCCTGAATGATGGGGACGCTGGCCACGGTGCTGGCCAGAAAAGGCATCGACACGCCCGAGCAGCGATACTGGGCCAATGTAGAGGGGGATATCGAAAACGTGGATAACGTTCTGAGGATCACTCGGATCAGAGTCAAGTACCACCTCAAGGTTCCCCGGGACAAGGCGAATGAGGCCAGACAAGCCCTCACCACGTACCTGACCCTATGCCCAGGAGCCCAGAGCGTCATGGGTTGCATCGAGATCCAGGATGAGGCGGTCATTGAAGAGCTGGCTGGTTGAGCCGGGCTTTCTCCTGACCCGTGGCATCTCGCGTCATGCACATGAGAAGATTCGCAGAGCAAGGGAGCAAAGTGAACGCGCAACGGTGCGAGGTGGATAAAAAACCTCCCAAAGGGTCTAGAAGCGAGATCCATGCTTCCTTCAGGTACTGAGGATTGTGGATGAGGTGAACTGGCTCGGATGACAAGTTTTAGTTGCCATGCATTGACATTGTGGTAGATTATGGAGGTGTCAGAATTATGCGTCTCAGAAAACCGGCTCTGTCACATTTCAAATGAGAGGAGCCGCTTGAGGAAAAGGAGGGGGAAACGGTGGCATCAAGAAGTGAGAGCATTGAGGATCTGACTCGCTTCGCCTTGGAGGCGATCCGCGCTTTAGGACACGAGGCCCTTTCCTATTACGGCAAGGGTAATCCCAAGGTCAAATTCGATGAAGAGCTGGTCACGCAGGCGGAACTCCACCTCGTGAGCTTCTTTCAAGATCAGCTCCATGCTCATTTCCCTGAACATCAGGTGTTTGAGAGCAGCCAAGGGGACAAGTCCTATAGCCATGAGGGGAAGCGATACCTCTGGATCTACGACGCAATAGATGGGGTTGCCAATTTTCAGGCGGGAGTCCCAATCTGGGGAACCTCACTGGCTCTCGTCGAGAATTTCTGGCCCATCTTAGGCGTCTTCTATATGCCTGTGACCGACGACCTCTTTCATGCCCAGGCAGGCGGAAAGGCCTTCTGGGGAGAAGAGGAAATCCGCGTCTCTCCAAAAGAAGATGTCAGCGATGAGAGCCTTCTGCTCATCTACTCCCGATTTCACCATCAATACCGTTCCACATTTCCCGGCAAAATCCGCGGTCTGGGATGCACCTGTGCGCACATATGTTATGTTGCAACCGGTCGCGCCGAGGCGGCTGTGATTACTCATGAGACCTATCGAGATCTCGCTGCGGTCCGCGTCATTCTCGAAGCGTCGGGAGGGAAGATGTACAGGTTAGATGGGAGTGAGTTTTCACTGGATGATTACCTGGATGGGCAGAGGATAGATGATCACCTGCTGGTCGTAGCACCCCGTGCCTACTCGGAAGTCCGTAGCTACCTGCAGGAGACTGCCTAGAGGTATCACCTTTGCAGGTCACTCCAGATGAGGTGTCAGCAGCCTCTCAATCTCCTTCATTTCCTCTGGAGCTGGTTCAGTCCGTACGAAGTAGCATTCCCCTTCCCGGTATCCTCCGTAATCGAGTTCATAAACAAAGAGCTCATCCTGCTTGTAGTATGCGTAGCGAATTAGTAGCCGGTTGTCGGGATAGTAGATTTTAAACAGGACGTACTTAATTGAGTCAAGACTGTCGGGATTCTTGGAGACTACAAAATAGGTTCCATCAGCCCGAACTCTTGTGCCCCCGACCACTTCCCACGTGTATATCACTCTGGGGTTAATCTCGCTTTCGTAGTAGAAGGCCCGTGCCGAAGGGACTAAGGAGAAAACCAGAGCCAGCAGAAGGAGCAGGGAGGCAATAAGCATTCTCTTTGTGCTGGATTGTGGACATGACTCATTGTGCATTGGCAGGTTTTGACAGTACACTGACCAGTCTCCTTTCCGTCTGTCGCTCATTTGTTAGTGCCTCCTTTGCATAGACTTGTGGTGATTTCGAGTTTAACCTTGCATCTGAACGAGTTTCCCGCCAATATCGTGAAGAGTTTGGGAAATGTCAATTACTATTTTCCCCCATTATGGCCTCAGACCTCAACATTTGACATAATTATAGTGAGTTTGAAGTGAGCTCAACAAAGATCGAGGCGTCAGATGATAGGATTCCGAAAGGTTATCAGAAATCGGATACAATACAGGTGTGATAATCATCTAAAGGGCTCCCTATAGAGAACGACACCTCCCTTCCCATAGCATTACTGCTATGGTACCACATAGTAAACTTTTGGATTTAGGAGGTGTCTTATGGAAGCATACGCGGGAATAGATTTACATTCAAGCACTAATTTCACGGCGGTACTCGGTGATCATGATCAAAGGCTCTTTGGCAAGAGGTTACCCAACAGAATGGAGGCCGTGTTATCGGCACTGGAGTCCTTCAAGGAAAACCTGAAAGGGGTCGTGGTGGAATCGACCTACAACTGGTACTGGCTGGTAGACGGGCTTCAAGCGCATGGATACACCGTGCATCTCGCCAATCCCTCGGCGATCAAACAGTACGAGGGCCTCAAGCACACCGATGATAAGTGGGACTCGTTCTGGTTGGCCCATATGCTGCGTTTGAACATCCTCCCCGAGGGCTACATCTATCCCAAAGAGAATCGACCTGTGAGGGATCTGCTCAGAAGGAGGCTCCTGTTTGTGAGACACCGAACCTCCCACATCCTAAGCCTCCAGAGCATGGTAAGTAGGAACCATGGTACCCGGATTTCATGCAATGCGATCAAGAGACTCGATCCAGGGGATGCCGCGCTGATGTTCGATCACCCTCAGCTCGTAGCAGGGGCGAGGAACAGTATCGCCACCATTCGCTTCCTGACGAACAGAATTAAGGACATAGAGCGGGAAGTGAGCTCCCAGGTAACGCTCCGTGATGAGTTCAAGGCCTTGCTGACTATCCCAGGCATCGGAGAGATCCTCGGGCTCACCATCATGCTGGAGGTGGGGGATATCAATCGGTTTCCTCAGGTTGGTAACTACTCCTCCTATTGCCGGTGTGTAAGAAGCGAGAGGCTCTCTAATGGCAAAAAGAAGGATGAGAACAACAGAAAAAATGGCAACCGATACCTCTCCTGGGCATATGTAGAGGCAGCTAACTTCGCCATCAGGTGGTGCCCCCACGCCCACAGGTTCTATCAGCGAAAGATGGCAAAGGCAAACGGGATAGTTGCTATCAAGGCACTGAGTAACAAACTGGCCAGGGCATCCTACTACCTCATGCGAGATCAGGTGCCCTATGATGCCGGTAAGCTTTTCAGGTAATGAGTTTGGGTGCAGCAGTGAACCAGGAAAGGGGTTGGTAGAGAATCCACAAGATGTGATTGGTATCTGCTGCACCTACAGATAATCAGGCGGCAGATGTTTTCCATCCTGGCTCGCCTATGCCGTGAGTCACTAAGGGGCTGGCTCATAACCACAAGATTTGTAATACATCCAATTGAACACGGCATGGAACCGATGATTTTCTGGGGTCCTATGCAAAGGACCAGGGGCTGTGCGTAGATTACCTTACTTTCATGTACGCACAATACGCCTTGATCCCGATGGGTGACTGGAGCGGGTCAGTTATTGACCAGAACCAATGAGACAGAAGTAACGGGTGCGGGGAGGGATAGAAACAAGGCCGTGCTGATGCAGGCGCTGTGGCCAAGCAAAAAAGGAGACTTTTTTGCCAGGAGAGGTGTTTTTTCTCTTGACCCGCCCTTTAATGGGTGACCCCTTAACCCATGAACAGACTAGAATAAATCCTGACAGGGCAAAGAGGTTGAAGCAGGCAGAAAGCGATATCAGGTTAAAAGAGATCATACGTGAATCAAGGGCGACGTGTGTATTTTGCCCAGAACAAATAGAAGAAAAAACCCCAACATTTCCAGAGGCGATCTGTAAAGGGGGAAGAATAAAGATCGGCGAGACCGTAATCTTTCCAAATCTGAATCCCTTTGGCGAGAATCACGCCGTTGGCACTCTGAGCAAAGGACATTACCTGGATTTGGACGAGTTCAGCGTTGATCTGCTAAGAGACAATCTACTTGCATCCAAAGACTATATCCTTTCCGTATATGGATACGATAGGGAAGCGCTGTGGCCAATCTGGGTATGGAATTACATGCCACCTTCTGCTGGAAGCATTATGCATCCCCATGTTCAGATTTTGGTGGAGAGAGAGCCAGTGCCCCAGCAGGCTACGCTTTTAGAGAAAGGCAAGGGGTATTTTGAGCTCAATAAAAAAAGGTATTGGGAAGACCTGGTTGCAGAGGAAAGGAGGCGAGACGAGAGATACGTTTCTGGCAATGATCACCTGTCGGTTATAGCGAGCTTTGCTCCTCGTGGCTTTAATGAAATTCAGTTTATATTTCGCGAAAGCTCTCTGGCACACTTAGACGAAGAGGAGATACATGAATTCGCACACGGTCTTACAAGGGCATTGCGTGGCTATAAGGCGATAGGTGTTGGGTCATTCAATCTCATCACATACTCCGGACCTGTGGATAAGAAACTGGATTACTATTCACTCCACACAAAGCTCTTCTCAAGGCCTTACCCAAAAGGAGTCTATACAAGCGATACCGGCCCCATGGAGAGAGGATATGATGTATGGGTCATCGATACGGTGCCTGAAGGGCTTGCCAATAGCATGAAGCCGTTTTTTGACTAGTGAATCCATGGGCGCCCATGTAAGGCTTACAGATGGACGAATTGCTCAAGGACATCAAGCGGATAGAGTATAGCAAGATAGATTATGATAGGGAAAGCGAGGATTACTTTGAGTTCAAGGAGGGGAACATCCCTGTTTTGATTTCAGCCCCCCATGGTGCCAAACACTTTCGTGACGGTAAATGGAAGGGGGAGGACGAGTATACCGCCTCTATAGCCATCAAGCTCGGTGATGTCACAGGTGCACACGTCATCTATGTGAAAAACAAAACCCGTCAAGATTCGAACCGCTTGGAGGAGACGGAGTATAAGGGTAAGATAAAACAGATTATTGAAGAGTATGGGATACGGTTTGTGGCAGATATCCACGGGGTTGACAGGGACAAACGCTTTAAGATCTGCGCCGGCGTCGTGGACGATGATGTAGAGAAATGTTCCTGCCCGACATTTAAGGGCATCATCGCAGCTGCCCTGAGGGACTTTCAGGAGCCACCGATCTTTAATCGGCCTCACTGCAAAGCCAGAGGAAAGGGAACTGTCACCAGTTTTGCTCGGCACACGTGTGGTATCGAATCGGCCCAATTTGAGATAAATGCCAAATATAGGATAGTAGAAAGGAAGCCGGACAGCTCAAAGGCCAAAAATGGAGAAGGGCCCGCCTTCAGGGCAGGAGCAAAGGACGTTCTGGAACTCTTTACATGCCTTAAAGAGCTGATTCTGAGGATCAAAGATGAGATTGAGGGACAATGAAGAAGAGGCATATGATGATGCCAAAAAGGATACCACCTAGTGATTTGGAGGTCATTACCGGCACACAAACGGCCAAAAAATATCTGGAGATGCAAAAAAAAGCTTGGAAGGTTCTATTTGGGGAGATTCTTAAAACTCCTCACAAAATTAACCTACTCCCAATAGGTCCCTGGCCTTTTTTGCTGCAGAGGGCGCATCAGGTGCGTACCCATCAGCTCCTATCTCATCGGCATATTCCTGCGTCACCGGGGCGCCGCCTATTATGACCTTAACTTGTTCTCTCAGCCCTTCCTGCTCAAGTGCACTAATCACCTCCCTCATTCTCGGCATGGTAGTCGTTAGAAGAGCTGAAAGTCCTAACAATTGGGGACCATTCTCCCTTATGACCTTCACAAATTCCTCCTTCGGTGTGTCTATCCCCAGGTCTATCACCTCCAAACCCGCCCCTTCGAACAACATCCCCACCAGATTCTTCCCGATATCATGGAGATCTCCTTGCACGGTCCCGAGAACCGCCTTGCCTGTTCCCTTAATCCCCTTACTGACCAAAATAGGTTTCAAAACGGCCAATGCGTCCTTCATTGCCATTGCAGCAACGAGCATCTCAGGAAAAAAGATCTCGTTTCTACCAAACTTCTCACCTACCTCATTCATTACCGGTATGAGAGCCTCATTCAGGACCTGATCTGCTTCTCGTCCTCCCCGGAGGGCTCTCTGAGTCAAATCCTTGGCATCGTCTGGTTTTCCTTGGGTGATGGCTTCCTTGATCTCACTGAGATTTACCATGATTTGCTCCTTATCGAGTTTTTTCCGTTGCTCAGTATCTGCCATACTCCACGGCAGCTTCAAACATGGCAATCAGATTTTCTGGGGGTACATCGACGAGGATATTATGATCTGCGGAAAGGATGTAGCCGCCGCCTTCTCCCAATATTGGTATCTTTCGCTTGACTTCTTCTCTCACATCCTGTTGGGTGCCCTTGGGCAGGACAACGTGTGTATCAATTCCACCCCATAATGCGAGGGCCTTACCGGCCTTTTCCTTTATCTTCTCGGGCCCCATGTTTTTGGCTGTTGCCTGGAGTGGATTGAGCACATCAATCCCAATCTCGATGAAATCATCTATCAGATCGTATACTGATCCGCAAGTGTGTAAGGCCACCTTGGCCTTTGTTTTA
>Ga0209635_10001945_pt1 | contig 15643 bp, 16 predicted proteins | sample DeeMarSWOR230_32_FD_187463 | JGI IMG/M metagenome (GOLD analysis project Ga0209635, IMG submission 187463) | Marine sediment microbial communities from White Oak River estuary, North Carolina - WOR-2-30_32 (SPAdes) (version 2) | ecosystem: Environmental > Aquatic > Marine > Intertidal zone >... | reverse complement strand
CATCGAATAGATACTTCAGACGGGAACCTGTCAAGCTTTAGCGAATGCCCAAAGGGAACTTGCTCAACGAGCCGAGAAAATCAATGTTTAATCGAGCCCAAGTCCCTCGTCCGGCATCCATTCAGGCCAACCATCATACCAATTTGGCACCCGAACGTTTTGAACGCGATCACAGACCGGAATATAGCCTTTCAAGTCAAGCACAGGTGACCCATCAAAGGCGTCAATTTTTGCCAGCCCTACCGTCCCTTGCTCTTCATCTACTGCTAGCACTTTGCACACTGTCAAGGCAATTGGATTGGGGCGATACTCTGCACGACATGCAAACACACCTGCTGTGGTGCCGGGAGCATAGGGAAGTTCGGTTTGCATAATCGTTCGCGATTTCTGGTTATCATGTTTATCTGCCCACCAGATTACCATCACATGGCTATACAAATCCAGATGCTTCAAACCGGGTGCAAAGGATTTCATCAGCTTAATAGTGACCTCACCATTACCTTGACGAACGTACCCAATCGGGTGGATTTTGTAAACTTCTTCGTTCGACATAATTCATACACCTAAGGCGAAAACCTGGATGACAAAATGGAGAATCATCTCACATTTGTCAGCTAGATAAGGTTCTATTACAATGACGTTTTTAGGTCAGTGTATAATAGATTTTCCGCCCACAAAAACTACCGAGTAATCATCGATGATTGAATCGAACGTGGAAAGGTGAAATTTATGACCAAACAAGAGGAACCCCAGTACGAGCATGGAGCGATTCGACCCCTTGCGATAATGGGTATGCTGGGGATTCTTGGTCTCACTGTAATAGTGCTCGCTTTTTGGTTTTCACCACCGATGAATTGGATTCTCTGGATGATTGGCATCCCACTAGCCCTCATCGGCATCTGGCTAGGCATCACCTATGTAGCCGTATATCACAAAGTAATCAGACCTGACTATATCGGTCTCCTGGGAAGTACGGTTACAGGTTTCTGTGATTCACTTCATGGCGATGAACACATTCTTGTTGTTGGCTGTGGATCAGGACATGTCGCTATCGGGCTAGCCAAACTCCTCACTACAGGACATGTCACTGGCATCGATATTTCCGAAAAAGTAAGCCAAGACACCCCCACCAGCCCCTTTGAGAATGCTCGCATTGAAGGCGTTAAGGACCAGGTCAAATTTCAATACGGTGATCCTACGGAGATTCCCTTTGAGGATGCCACCTTCGATATACTCACCATGGATAACGTGCTCCATGAAATTGAAGAGCAAGACCTGAAAATCCAAACATTGAATGAAGCGTACCGCGTGTTAAAACCCGGTGGCAGGTTAGTCATGCTCGAATGGATTCGCAATCGGAAGATGAGCACAAGGTTACTCTTCTTTGCATTCGTGTTCAAATCCCTCGATTATTGGAACACACTGTTAGCCGCATTTACAGACTTTCAAGTCGATCACCCTCATCTCATCAAAGGGCCCATCGACATCGTTGTATACACCATGAAAAAGCCAGACTAAATCACATTCGCGAAACCTAGCACTCGAGGTTCTCCCAAAGAGGTCAATTTTTAACACGCTAGCAATTATACTCGCTTCACTAGGAATAATTGATGTGGTGTCGTGGAACAACTAGATATTCCTCTCATGCGAGCCGCTTTCACCATCCGGCAAGGACTAGACGAAAACCCACCCTGGAAAACCGTCCCTGAAGCCGTACATCAAATTGCAGCCGTCCAAATTGATACCATCTCCGTAGTAGCTCGAAGTCATCATCTCACCCTTCGCAATCGTATCCGAAAATATCGTCCCGAACAAGTGTGGACGGCTCTTCGCGAAGGCAAGGTGTTTGAGCACTTTGCTCACGCCTGCTGTGTCGTTCCCATTGAGGAATACCCCTACTATCGGCACCGTATGCACCGCTTCCCCGCATACAGCAATACCTGGGAAAAAAACCTCTTCACTAAGCACAAAGACCTCATGGATGGCGTCGAAGATCGTATACGAAAAGAAGGTCCCCTCAGCAGCAAAGACTTCGACAATCCCAGCAAGAAAAAACGCGGTGGATTTTGGGATTGGAAACCGGCCAAAGTCGCACTCGACCTACTCTGGCAAACCGGGCGCCTCGCCGTCGCGGACCGCATTGGGTTCCAACGCGTCTATGACTTACCTGACCGTGTCATTCCCAGCCAATACTTAGATCGCCATGTTGACCAAGACGAGGTCTGGCGACACTTTCTTGAACGCAACCTCGACTGCCTCGTCGCGAGTACCGCTACAGATCTCTCCAACTATATCTCATTCGGCAATTTTGCCTTAGACATCAAAGGCAATCGCAAAAAAACCCTTGAAGAAAAGTTACAAATCTTCATCCACGACGACCTTGTCACCCAAGTTGAAATTCCCAAAGCAAAAACGCCATATTATGTGCTTACTCGCAATTTGCCTTTCATCCATAAGATCCAAGATCGTCGAAGCACATCCGATCGAGTGTGGTTCCTCAACCCCTTTGATAATATCCTCTGGAATCGAACCCGAGTACAAAGCCTCTTTGATTTTGAAGTGAAACTCGAAGCCTACACCCCACCCGCCCAACGGCAATTCGGTTACTATGTCACACCCATCTTATGGCAACACCAACTCATCGGGCGCCTCGACCCCAAGGCAGACCGAACCTCAAGCACACTGATTATTCAGAATCTCGAGCTTACACTTCCTCGAAAGCAACAACCAGAAGTCATACCTCACATCCAACAGGAACTAGAACGATTCCAAGGATTTCATGCGCTCGAGAAAATCCAGATTAACAAGACCACACCTCGTGAACTCAAGACCAAACTATCCAGCAACGGGTAGACATATGACAACAGGACATGGTATTTTTTTCAAGAAAAGCACGCAAAAGTGGCATTCGCTTCCACACTTATGCCCAAACTATTTTTTAATGGACTCCAAAGTTGCAAAGCTTTTTATCAATCCTCAAGGGAAACAACGGCTCTAACGGACAACCGGGCAGGAGTCCGGTTATTCGAGGGTACAACATGAAATTGAATAAATTAGCAGTTGTATTACTAACAGTGCTTGCGATTAGTTTCAGTATTCCAGCGTTTACAGTGCAAACCGCACCGACAGCCGAGTTTGTCCCTGAAGCCATGGACATTGGTCCAAAGCTTCGTGACCCTAGCTATACACCAGAATTACACCTAGAGATGAACGAAGTTGAGACAGAGTCCGTGGGCTATGGTGGTGGTATGTACTGGCCCACTATCTATGATGCAAAGATTATGCTTTGGTATGATGACACATCAGGCCTTTGGCTTGAATGGTTTTACCTAGTCAATTATACTGATAATGTAGAAATCTGGATGCAAGAGGATTTCAACTATTATGCACCAGATATCGATCCTGATCCACGAAATCCGGTTGAAATTACTGAAGAACAACTTGATTACTACGTTACAGAATTTGATGAAAACATCTATCCTACGGATACAGCCTTCTACGGTGTTCCTGACCACCACAATGGTAGTGAAGCAGTGCTTGACGATCTTCTCCGTAGTATCGGTATTGATGTTCCAGAAGATTACTACTACAGCCCAACAGGTAAATTCATCATCATGATTTCCAACATCGGTGATGAATACTACTATGACCCAACCTTTCCATCCTTCATCGCTGGCTTCTACTGGCGCACCTATCAAAATTACTTTGATCGAAACATCTTCAACATCAATGCCGATTTCTGGGAAACACACCTCTACCCAACCGCAACCGGAACTGGATTTGTGGGAACAACAGCCCACGAATTGCAACACCTAATCCACGATGACTACAGCCCTGGTGACGAAATTTGGATGGACGAGGCTTGTTCAACCTATGCTGAATACCTCTGTGGGTATGGTGTCCCATGGGGTGACATCAACTGGTACATGGCAACCCCTGACAACTCATTAGTCATTTGGGGTGACCAAGGCCCTTACAACATCTTGGCAGACTACGGTGTAGTCTTCTTGTGGGCAATGTACATCAATGACCGCTTCAGTGACCTCTGGTACCCCGGAGCTAATTTCCTAGGAGATTATGTTCATTATGGTACATTTTTTGGCTTACAAGGCATTGATGGACTAGATATTTGGTTCAACTTCCTCTCTGAGGGCGTAGAAACCTTTGATTCAGTATACCATGATTGGCGAATTGCCAACCTCATTCATACCGATGACATTGGTGTTGATGGAGAATATAACTACAAATCTATTGACCTTGCAATGGCAGATCCACCGCGTCAGTATGATGTCAAAGTGAAGGACTTCATGTATGGCACAGAATTGGGAACAACCTTGACAACTCTGGGATATGACACTGGAGTTTCGAGGCTAGGAATGTACGGTTCTGACTATATTCGCTTTGACCATCTAAGCAAAGACATCAAGGGCAAACGCTTCATGTTTGACGGAGACGATGGTATCGAACTTTGGCAACAGATTGATGGTATTTGGTATTCTGGACGATACAACTTAGGTAACGCACTCTTGTACGGTTCAGCTACAATAAATGCCGACTCTGAATTAACCATTACAACAAGGTATGACATTGAAGAACACTGGGATTATGGTTTTGTCCAGATATCCACCGATGGAGGTGAAACCTGGACTTCACTTGAAAACGAGTGGACTGATGATCAAATGCCACCTGAGTACACTGTGGACCCACGCCTTCCTGAAATCATAGACAACTTGCCAGGACTTACTGGTGACAGTGATGGTTGGATTCCTATGAGTTTTGATCTTCCTGATTACGAAGGAGAAATACTCATTGGTTTCCGATACATGACTGACTGGTTTACTACTGAAGAGGGCTGGTATATTGGTGACGCCATGGTTGATGGTGAACCCTTAGAACTCATTCCAGCACTTACACCAATGGACTTTCAAGTAACACTTGTCTATTACCGGAAGGTTCGCGGATACTCTGTTCTAGAGCCCTATGAAGTCATCACTCTCTCACTCGATGAATTCAATATGGGCACACACTACATCGAACGAGGCCCAGACGACATCGTAGCAATAATCAGTCCTGTCGGCTTTAACATCGGATTCGTTGACTACTATTTCGGAATGGCCGCCCTGAAATGGGGACATGGTCACTAAAACACCAAAATACATATTAGATGGAAAACTTTCCAGTAATTGGGTGGGTTGAATCCACCCTTTTTCCTCTTTTTTAAAAACTCCGTTAATCGGGGAATAATTCGTGTCATAGTTTTTTTGATTCATCGAAATGAGTTCTGATTATAACATCGCCTGTGATTTTAGATTCTTTGGCATCTTTTCAATGGCATACCGCAGTGCGCGTCGGGGCATCACCGTTTTCTCTGCCATAACATATTCAAAGACTTCGTTCTGAAAGTGTTTGGTGGCTTCTTTGAGCATCCAGCCATACCCATTTTGTACATACTTTCGGGGATCCAAGAGCATGGCATCCGCCACATCAAAGATGTATTCCAAGTGGACTCCTCGTCGCAGTCCATAGATGAGCGAGACGGCAGCAGCGCGAAGAATCCAAGGATTGTCAGATTTCGCCCAATCTCGTATTCGAGGGGTAAATTCAGGATAGGTGTAAAAGAAGTGTCCGAGGGTGTGGGTGCAGTAATCGTCGACGCCGCCCCAAGTGGCGAGATAGAGGGTGGTCCAGGTTTCGAAGGCTTGGAAATGTCGGGGTTCATAGTGTTTGCGGACGCGGAAGGACCAGTCGAAGGCGATGGTGCGATACTCCCAGCTCCAACGGGTGAGCAGGGCGTCACACAGGGTGAGAATGTCATCAATATCGCGAACGCCTTCCTTCCTGAGTTCTTGGAATATTTGCGAGCTCACCTTGCGAACTTGGGGCGTATCCAGGGCGGCGACACGAAGTCGTCGTTTGTATTTCTTTGAGAGTGAGATGGGGATAAAGTAGTAGAGGCCCTTGTAGCCTGAGGAAAAGTTTTCATACCAATCCACTTTTTCCGCCTGGGCAATGACCTCAGGAAACCGGTGCTCCGCTTTACTGATTTCGAGAAGTGCCTTCTTGACTCGGGGCACAATGCTTTCCATTGACACCATTTGCGTCCACCATCATATTCAGTTACTTGGGGAGGGGGTAAAAGGTGAAGATTTTGCTGTAAATGAGCCAGCCTTTCTCATCTTTCAGCAGGTTCAGGAACTGGGTTTCACCAAACACATCTTGGTCCACACGATACTCGACATCGACGCGAACGATCGCACAGGTCTTGAACACATCGATTGAGACGACGGTGAAGTTGATGTCCCATTTACCAAGATCCCCACCTATTCGCTTCTTGTAGTGGTCTTCGAATTCGACCCACCCTTCCATGCCGATAATTCGCTCCGTGGAGATAATCTTGGCATCCTTATGCCAGGTGGAAAGAATCTTTTCGGCATTGATTTCTTTGTTCCCTTCGAAATACCGCTCGAGCAATTTGCTAATCGCCTCTCTCTTCTCAACTTTCACCATATTCATCACGCTTCTTCACGGACTTTCTTCACTAATTCCCGTGCCCATTGACGAATCACATCCCAGTCACGGAAGTCATAGTAATCATCCTCACCTTCGAACCCGAGTTTCTCAATACGTTCCAGGACATCCTTGTACCACTTCCGGCCGAAACTATCGGTATCCGGAAATTCCCAAATCCCATTGAAGAGCCCCAGAGCAAACGGTTGAAGCTTCTGGTCGTTCGCCATTTCAACCAGATGCGTCTGCCGGATTTCTTCAATCTGTGCCATGTTGCCTTCAGCACGTAATATGGCAGGCCAGCCCGAAGAAATGAACAATGCGGTCTTCTTTCCTTGAAGCACTTTCCGGTTTCTTTTCAGGAACCGACGCGCCTCACGCGTCCATCGTTTCTTGACTCCACTCCCGATGATGATCAAATCAAAGGTGTGGAGATTGTCAACCGATTCCTTTGCAAGGTCGACGACGTATACCTCAAACCCCGCGTCTTCTAGAACCTTAGCGATTTCAGCAGCCGTCTGTGATGTTGCGCCATAGCGTGTCCCGAAAACGATGAGCGTCCGCAAAGTGTTCACCCAACATAAGTTCCTTCTACTTAACTCACATCGAATCGAAAATATCACCAGGTGAATCTGGTTCTCTTCCGCTCCTTTAAGAATCGTAATCACGTTCAATTTTCAGCAGTCAAATATTCTAAATTGAATCTGAAATGAAGCAAGCCAATTTTTCACCGACCCAAATTTCCGTTGGACAGAAAGTCTATCCGATTAATCTTAAACAAAGCTACGAATGTTACATTGGCTTCAGAAAAAAATAATGACAGGTGCCCCAACGGGGCACCAATGAAAGGAGTGTAAAACTCGGGTTGGTCTATCGGAAGGCGTCTCGGACGAAGAAGAGGTAGATGACGATGATGAGTGGGAGGATAATGTTGATTAACTGCATATAGTCGGTAAAGCCAGAAGTATAGAAGTTATAGACGCTAAGGATTAGCTGAATGATGTTCCAGATCATCGTAATCATCCAGGCCCAGCCTTTCAGACCCCAGAGTCCCCAGAACAGTAGTATACCAATGATAGCCCAGATAACCATGAAGACTCCAATGGCGATCAAGAAAATCCCTAAGAGTGGGATGGCCAAACCTGTCATTAGCATGAGAGCACCAAGTGCAAGCCCAGCTAGCGATCCGAGTAGTTGTAGAATGGCGATAATTGTTACGCCCAATGGACGATCAGCCAATTTTTTCACCTAATTATTTTTCAGATTTGCAATTACTTCTTCTGGAGAAGTAATTACTATCAGGCATACGTATTCTCCTTATAAATAGAGTAGTTTGTCAATGTTTAATACAGCCTAGAGCGGTTTTTTCGCATTAAGCCATGTATTTATAATAAGCAATGTTCGCGCCATATTCACCTAATAATACATGGAAATTCTTCGCGAAGACGGCAAACACCACGAAATCTACCTCAGCGATTTCCGAAAAACCGTTCCAGAAAATCTCCGAACCGTCATTCGACAACCAATCAAAAAATCATAAAACGCTAGAGAAGGTAGCTTCTTTTTTTCGTTTATTGATCGCTAGACGATTAGACATCCATGGGTTTTCACAGGGCTAGATTAGATTGTCCCCGCGAATCACGAGAATTAGTGAAAATGCAATTATGTAGCCCATGAATACAATATTCATGAAAACCCCTACAATTATTGTGGGAATAAATCCGGTTGCCATGATATAAAGACTGGAATACGCTGAGAGAGCACCAAACCCTAGTCCCAAAAAGAAAAGGGCTCCTGATTTCCTATCCAGTCGAAGAAATATAGGAGAAAACACATAACCCAATAACACTGGCAAAATAAGCACCCATAACCAACTAAACCGATATACCAAAGGGTTAATGATATCACCTAAAGGAGTCCCAGCACGAACCAATGCCTGGAATATTATCACAAAACCCATGAGAATCCCAAATACACCAGCGATTCGGCCCAGATAGGATCCATACTGATGTTGGATACGTAATACTTGTATCATGAGAATGACAATGAGCGGTCCAGCAAGACCGTAGGCGATATGCGCCAAGGAGAAAGGTCGAGCAGGAGAAATACCAGGATAACCCCAGTACAAATAAGCAAGAGTGATACTAAGGAAAACACTAACCGTTGCACCAATACCACACCAGCCCGCAAATTGTGGAGAGACTAACCAACTCCAGATTGCCCTTTCACTCACTAACCATCTGGATGACGAAGTTCCAGGATTAGTTTCTATTCGTTTTTTTGACGGATTTGGAGGAATTGGACAGGGACTAATTCGCCCATAAAAGTCTTCATCACCAGTGATTCGACGACTCATTCCAACCACCACCAATTATCTGCGCATTTGTCACTGATTCCTTAAAAAGGGAGACGGAGGAGGCGATTACCCCCTCCTCCGGTACCAGATAACAACCACAATGATGACTACGGTAATGACCACAGCAGTAATAATGATAATGATGATACCACCATCATCAGGGATGTAGTAGTAAGCCCAGGTGTCCCCCATGGCCGTTTCAAAGCCATTCGCGCCCTTCCCACCAAAGAGAATCGTCACATCGGATTCACTGTCATAAGCAAGATAAGGTCGAGCACGGGCTGGAGGAGAGCTTGAAAGCAACATCTGTGTCCACGTATTTGTGTCGAAATCATACAGCCAGGTTTCTTGGCTTAGTATGGTTTCAGGCAAATCTTCGCTTCCTCCAAAGGCAATGACGCGATCAGATGCAGAGTCATAAGTCAATGCACCAATGGCTGATGGCTCAATTCCAGGGTCTACAAGCGTCCAAGTATCCGTATTGAAGTCATAAGCCCATACCTCATCAATGAATCCACCCGCATTCCATCCTCCTATCATGATTACTCGATCTGACTCACTATCATAAGTCATGGGAGCATCAAAACGGTCAGAGGGATGAGTGCTTGGACTCATAAGCGTCCAGTTGTTTGTATTGAAGTCATAAGCCCAGGTGTCACCGCTATAGGTTGCTCCATCATCTAATCCTCCAAAGAGAATGACCCGATCGGATTCACTATCGTATGCCATACTCGGTGCTAATTTCCCAGGAGGAGTAACTACAGGACTCATGTTAGTCCAAGTATTTGATGAATAATCATAGGCCCAAGTATCCACCCAGTGGACAAGCGTGCCACCAGACCCAGATTCCCAACCACTAAACAGGATTGTACGATCTGATTCATTATCATAGGCGAGTCCATGCCCGGCGCGTCTGGGAGGTTGAGTTGACGGTGACCGGTTAGTCCATTCATTCGTGTTGTAATTGTAGACCCAGGTATCATTGGTTGCCGTTATCCCTCCGCCAGGTTGGAACCATCCGCTGAAAAGGATCACTCGGTCTGCAGTGCTATCATAGGATAATGGCGAACTAATTCTGGGACCTGGCTCCGTTGACGGGTTCATATCCACCCAAATGGGCACATACCCAGGGAGTAATTCTGCTGCGGTCCGGCTTGTGGATGCAAGCAGTGAAACACAGAGAAGCAATGAGATACTTACCAAAAATAGCCGGATTACAGTTCGCTTATTCATGTGAGACATTATCGATCCTCCTTTTGTATTGATTTGCTATTCTGTTACAGAAGGATTTGATATGCTGAAACAGACTGTCCAAAGAATGTTTGATTTCGCAAGATTCGATATTGGTAAATGGATTTTATCCGAAGGATCGCATCCCTAACTTGGAGTGGATAATTGCGTTCGTTTTGATGTTGGTGATGCTTTTCTTCTATTTGTCGTTCCATTCTAGTCGCTTCTTGATGGTTTCAAACAGGTTCTGTGCCAGGTCATTAGGGGTTTGATCTTCATCGATAGAGATTTCCCATTCTTCCGCAAGCAGGAGGAGCGTCTGTTTGCATTCAGCGAGTTGGCTGCAGGTCTCACATTCGCCTTCGTGATCGAACCAGATTTGCACCCCGATGGACGGCGAGTAGAGAATAAAGGCGTCGCTGGCATAGGGGGCACTGTAGCCGATGGCGATGCCATAGCTAGTACTGAGATGGCGGAGTTGTACTCGGTTAATTGATGCGGCATGTTCGAGCAGTGTGCCGATGCGGGTTTCAGCAATCCGTTGCGCTTTGCTTACGAATGGACGTGACACTTCGAGTTCGTCAGCGATTTTGGACGGTGGAATGTTTTGGCGACGTTGTAACCAGATTTTCCCTTGGGTTGCGGTTGGATAGCGGAGTGAAGTGAACGTGGGGTCGTCCTCCAGTTTTTTCTTTGAGCAGTTTTGTTTTGGCATTTCCCTCTGTTAACCAGAAATTGGCAACTCCTCGCATATAAATTAACCGGTTTTTAGCAACTATCGAATGTAATCAGTCAACATCTAATTAAACCAGTGGGAAGCCAACCATCCATAATAGAACACACCTACACGCATTTGAAACTATTCTTTCTTAGCTCCTAAGAAGTCAATTTCAAATAATGAGAAGCTTCATAAGGTCGAAGTAGGCAATGTGAGCAAATCGTGAGTTGAGAGATGATGGCAGAACCTGATCGATCCACGTTCCGGAATTACCTCATCTTCTGGGCAGGCCAGCTAGCCTCATTAGCAGGCACCAACGTTGTAAATTTCAGCCTGACCTGGTGGATCACCGTCCAGACGGGCAGCGCCTTCTTCTTAGGGTTATCCGCCTTTTTCGCCTTTGGCAGTTTCATCTTAATCACCCCAATTGCTGGTGTGCTGGTTGACCGATGGTCCCGAAAGAAAGTCATCATCGTAGCTGACTCTTTGCTGGCATTGCTGAGCTTGATCCTCGTCGTTATCTTTTTCTTAGATTTAGCGAACATCATCTTCGTGCTCATTGTCCAGCTCATCGGTGGCATGATTGGTGCCTTTCATGCCATGGCCGTGCAAGCGATTATGCCCATCATGGTGCCGAAGGACCATTTGAGTCGGATGAACAGTTTACAATACTTTGCCACCAGCCTTATTCAGACTGTAGGACCGGTCATCGGCGCCTTGGTATTTACCTTCTTTTTAGGCGATATGGCACGGATTATGCTCATCGATATTGGCACCTACATCGCCGCCATTATTCCAGCCATCCTGATTGCCATTCCAATAATAATCAAGAAAGCCGTAGAGAAGCCCTCCTTACGGAAAGAATTTGGAGAAGGCTTCACCTTTATCCGAAACCGTCCAGGGCTTCTCACATTGCTCAGCATGTTCACCGTGGCAAACTTTCTATTGCCTGGCGTGTTTGTACTCCTACCCCTCTACAGTACCATCGTCTTAGCGGGTGGCGATGCAACAATCGCCGTTTTATTACTTGCGGGTCTTATGTCCATTCAAAGCCTCAGCATGATGATCGCCTCCGGCATCATGACCGTGTGGAAAGGCTTCAAACGCAACACCTTGGGTGTCGTGTTAGGATTACTCTTCGGAGCAGTCGGTCTGATTGTCCTGGCACTCACACCTCCGGGCCTCTTCTGGATCGCGAGCGCCGGCATGTTCCTCATCGGCTTCACCCTCCCTGTCGCCAACATCTCCAGCCAAACCATCTGGCAAAAAGTCACACCCCCCGAAAAGATTGGCCGCGTCTTCTCCGTCCGCACCACCATCGCCCAATTCACTGGCCCCTTCGCCTTCCTCGCCGGGGGCATCCTGGGAACCATCTATCCAATCCCATTGGTCTTCCTTGTTTTCGGCAGCGCCATGGTCATTGTCCTGGCACTTGGCTGGACTTTCACCTCACTCCCCCGCGTCGAAGAGAGCCTAGAAGAAAATGAAGTGACCAAGGAAGAAGAACTAGAACCTGAATCACTCCAAGAACCATCAGTTTCACCATAAAACGAAACCATCATGATTAAATCTGAATACTTTCTTAGGATATTATTGTGGGATTGTTATGGGAAATGTTGTACAGAGTATGGAAGCAATTGTGAAAGTGAATGGCGTGGAACTCGCCTATGATACCTTTGGCAACCCGAGTGACCCTCCTTTGTTATTGGTGATGGGGTTGGGTGCGCAGATGATTTGGTGGGATGAGGAGTTTTGTAAGACCTTGGCGGCGCAGGGGTTTTGGGTGATTCGGTTTGATAACCGGGATGTGGGTAACTCGACAAAGTTTGGCGATGCGGGTGTACCGAACGTTCTAGCACTAATGCAAGCCGTTCAACAGGGTGAAGGGGCTTCAGCTCCGTATACCCTCTCCGATATGGCGGGTGATGCAGTAGGACTACTCGATGTGCTAAAAATTGAGAAGGCGCATATTGTGGGTGCATCGATGGGTGGTATGATTGTGCAAACCATGACGATTGAGCATCCGGATCGGGTTCGGACTATGACGTCGATTATGTCGACGACCGGTGATGTATCCGTGTCGACTCCGAAGCCTGAGGCGTTAGCTGTGATTATGGATGTGCCGCCATCAGATCGGGCGGAATGCATTGAGGATGCAGTGAAGAAGCAGCAGATCTTAGGGGGTTCGAAGTATCCGTTAGATGAGGAGTTTGTGCGGCAATATGCAGCGCGGGCGTTTGACCGATGTTACTACCCTGAGGGGATGACCCGACAACTTGCAGCGGTTCTCGCATCGGGCAGCCGCAAAGAGGCACTAAAAGTGGTGAAGGTGCCCACCTTGGTAATTCATGGTGATGCGGATCCGCTGGTGCCTGTAGAGGGTGGCAAGGATACCGCCGCATCGATTCCTGGTGCGAAGCTGTTGATCATTGAAGGGATGGGACACGACATTCCTGCGGAAGTTGCCCCGCAGATTATTGCGGCTATTACGCGTCATGCTCAGTGAGTGGGTGTGAAACTTAACCGCGTGGTTCGAATCTGTTCCGATTTTGTGTGATGGGTGACGAATTCCGAACTAGCCGGATTCCATGCAAATATATTACCCTTTTTAGAATGCGGGAACTATGAGCCTATCTACACGTGGAAAGATACTCGTTGGTGTAGCAATTATTGCCATTGTCTCAGTTTCTGTGCCATTGGCAGCATTAGCCGTTACGAATGCGAATTCTGTGCGATTCACGTTGTTATATAATGCAGGAGTGATGATTGAGGCTCAGGGCGTCCGTGTATACGTCGATCCCATCGACCTCTCCGCAGACTATGAGGCATTACCAGCGGATATCATTCTCGTGACTCATCCGCATGGTGACCATTATCAGAGTGCAGTGATTGAGATGCTGCAGAAAGAGGGGACGGTGAATATTTTCCCGGAGAACATGAGCGATGCCATTGCCCTGCATGATGGGGTAGGTGTTAATCCAGAAGATGAGGTGCAGGTAGGACCTGTTCAGATTACAGCGTTTTACATGTACACGTTCCCTGTTGGAGAATACCCTGCCAGTCATCCCTATGAAGCGAATTGGACGAGCTACCTCATCACTGTTGGTGGCGTGACCTTCTTCCATGCGGGTGATTCTAAAAACATCGATGAATATACTCAGCTGACGGGTCTGATTGACGTGGCCTTACTCCCCTTAGGTCCAGGATGTCAGACCATGGCGAACGAAGAAATTGTTGATGCCCTCGACGTCATTCAACCCCGCTTCTTCGTACCGATCCATTATGCGGAAGGCGCAAACCATGATTTCGCCACCACATATGGTCCTTTGATAACCAGCTGCCTGCTGGTTAATCTGGAATACTACCAATCGTACCTCTTTCCCCCTTAACCTTCCCAAGCACTATAGTACCAGCAGACCAAGAGACCCTAGTGCTATCGGTTAGACGACCACCTCGTTTCTCTGCCCTGCGGGACGAGGTGGTTGTCTCAACCTACCTGAACACGTATTCTTAGGACAGTTTACCTTCAAGACTCACTTCTGTTAAATGTAGTTTATTAGATTACAGAAGTCTTGTTCTTTTCCCGAACTAATTGGGGTCGGTTTTTACCTGAGTTAACGAATTGATGCCATAATCCGCACTGACCGGCTTCCATGCAAATATAGGATTCCGAAATACTACGAAAAGCCCATGAAACTATCGAAACGAGCAAAGATCATTATCGGTGTCGGAGTCATTGCAGTTATCGCGGTGGTTGTTCCCCTCTCCGCGTTCATGGTGATGAACGCAAATTCAGTGCAGTTTCAATTACTCTACAACGCGGGTGTGAAAATTGAAGCCTATGGGTTACGTATCTATGTAGACCCCTATAATCTTCCTGAGAGCTTTGAAGCATTACCCGCGGATGTGGTACTGATTACCCATCCCCATTTTGACCATTATCAGAATACATCCATTGACTTGCTGCAAAAAGAGGGCACAGTAAATGTGTTTCCAGAGAATATGTCGGATGCGATTGCCTTCTATGAGGGGGTGGGCGTCAATCCGGGAGATGAAATAGAATTCGGATCCATCCATGTCACCGCTTTCTATGCGTATTATCCTGTGGTAGATTCAATTCCATCAGTTCATCCTCGAGAGAACAATTGGACGAGCTATATCATTGATGTGGGAGGGTTCAACATTTTCCACGCTGGCGATTCCAGGAATATCGAAGAGTACTCCCAACTAACGGGAACAATTGATGTGGCGTTATTATGCATCGATTGCAATAGTGGTGACCAAGTGGTTGAAAGCTTGGAGGTTATCCAACCGCGTTACTTCGTTCCAATTCATTACACAGAGCTGAGTAGACAAGTGTTCTTTGTCAATTATGCAGCTTCCATAACGAATTGCATTATTGTAAATCTGGAATACTACCAACCCTATGCCTTTCCCCGCTGAACCTCACATACCAGTTACCGCAACAAGACCTCCACTAAAAGCAGTGCTAGTCAGTGCTCTTTTCTCAATATTATTTCCGCCAACCTGCAGAAAAACGCGCCATCAAGTTGACGCGAGTTTATATCCCCAGATTATGAAACGATACTCGTGTTCAGGATCACATCCCGGAACACTGAGTGTGAATAAAACACAATGACAAAATGTTCTGTTTGTGGTGAAGAAATTATCGGGAATGTCTATTCCCGTGTGAAATACAAATGGCAATTGAGAATGTTTGTTCCAGTGAACTACTGTAAATACTGTTACTTAGAAAACCAAGAGAATTTAGAAGGCGCGCCTCCTGCCTTCATCACTTTCTTCCCAATCTTTGCCGCAGTTATGGTAATTCT
>Ga0209635_10001942_pt1 | contig 15648 bp, 5 predicted proteins | sample DeeMarSWOR230_32_FD_187463 | JGI IMG/M metagenome (GOLD analysis project Ga0209635, IMG submission 187463) | Marine sediment microbial communities from White Oak River estuary, North Carolina - WOR-2-30_32 (SPAdes) (version 2) | ecosystem: Environmental > Aquatic > Marine > Intertidal zone >... | reverse complement strand
ATGATGTAGCCCTAATAGCTGAGAGGTTTGGTCTTGACGCTTATGAGATTATCAAGGCAGCGAACGATAGTTATCCTCGGAACCGCGTTCCATTTCCTTCTGCTGGAGTGAGTGGGTACTGTCTGACGAAGGATCCTCTTTATCTGGAAACTTCCTTCAAGGATGTTGCTGAGAGAAGGGGCTTCCAATCAGTATGGTACAATGCTAGAAAGACAAATGACTATATGCCGGCTCATGTAGTGGAATTGTTGGAGAAACAATTCACTAAGGCGGGTTTGAGTTTAGAAGGTGCCAACGTCCTAGTTTGTGGCATAACCTATAAAGAGAATGTTGATGATATTCGCAGCAGTCACGGACTCGAAATAGCCAAGATGCTTGAAGAGAAGGGAGTGAACGTTTTTGTATGGGATCCATATGTTCACCGCCCCAACGCAATGGCCTATAAAATCGTTGATGATATCGAAGAAGTCATTCAGAATATTGATGCATTAATATTCACTGTGAAGCATGACGAATTTATGAAGCTCAATGAAAACAATGAGATCTTACGTATTCTTGAAAAAATGAGAAATCAAGTATTAGTGGATGGCTGGGGGATTTTTAGAAAGTTGAAAAACAAGAAACATGTGTATTATGCATGTGTCGGGGTTTCGGGAAGTGCGATTTAGGTGATTGTTATCCTGACAATTTTTTTAGGAATGAGCTTAGCTTTAATCTATTTTATCTACTATCTTTTGATGATTAAACGCTCCAGGGAACGTGAAAACTGGAAAAATAATGAAGTTCTCAGGGAAATATCTGTAATTATACCAACTTATAATGAAGAAGCTACTATTAGTAGGAAATTAGAGAACCTTTTGGAGCAAGACTACCCGAAAAAGCTTCTGGAAATAGTGATTATTGACAGCGGATCCACTGACAGAACGGTCAGCCTTGTGGAAAAGTTTGTTCAAAATCATTCCGAAGCTAAAGTGTTATTCCTAAAAGAGTCTGAAAGAGTTGGGAAAACTCACGCTGTAAATATGGCCTACTCAAAAAGTTCTGGCGAAATTAAGATAATATCCGACTCAGATGCGCTTCTGGAGAAAAACGCAATCAGACGAGTAGTCAATAATTTCGCGGATTCAAGAGTTGGAGCGGTGACTGGACGACAAATACTGATGAACCCTGAACATAGTGCTGCAACAGCTATGGAGGAAGCATATAGACGCATCTATCAGGTTTTGAGAATTGGAGAAAGCTTTGTTGATTCTACTCCGATTTTTCACGGAGAATTGGCAGCATACAAAGCCGACTTGATAGAGCCTCTACCGGAAAACAAAAGTGCTGACGACTCACGCTTAGCTAACATAATTCGAAAGAAAGGATTCAGAGCTGTATATGACAGAGACGCCATATTTTACGAGTATGCACCTCCCTCTTTTAAGGCTAGATATATCCAGAAAGTGAGAAGGGGGCAAGGACTTATCCGTGTCTTTTGGGATTTCAAAAACGTATTATTCAAACCAAAATATGGCAAATACGGTTTAATTGTGATGCCCGCGGAATTCTTCATGCATTGCGTTTCTCCATTTATAGTTGTGGCATTGCTAGCGCTTTTCATAGTAAGCGTTCTTGAAGCTCCGTTATTTTTTATACGGGTTTCGACGGCATTAGCTCTTTTGCTTTTGTTTTCCTTTGTTTTATCAAAGACTAAAGTGTTTAGAGAAAGACAGTTGCCAGATGTTCACAATCTTTTCATTAGTTTCGTTAGTTCTCAATTGATATTGTTCGCTGCCATATTGCTGTGTATCCAGGGTAAGTCTCTGCACAAATGGCAAAAAGTTGAAGAAATCAGAAAAGAATGGCAAAGCTAACGCGCGCGTTGAGGACCTTCGCAATAACTATAATGTTAAGAAAGAACAAACGTGAGGGTTTGTTATGTTAAATTTTCCGAGGGTCCTTTATTATTTGGGTTTGGGGCTACAAAGACTACGCTGGAAAGAAGATAAACTAAAGAGGTATCAGAATGAACGAGTTCGATCAATTGTAAGAAATGCTTATGATTATGTTCCATTTTATCATAGAATTTTTAAATTGCATGACATCTCACCGGAAGACGTAAAAACTGTTGAAGATTTGTCAAAACTTCTGGTAATTAAAAAGGATGAATTTAGGAAAATTAACCCTAAAGAATTGATTTCAATTAAATATAACCCTGCTATTTTGAAGCCTTTGAGGACAAGTGGGTCTTCGGGGCAACCTTTAACAATATACGTCAATAATGCCGAAGCTGATTGGCGTAGGGCAATTTACATGCGCGCAAATATTAGTTGTGGTCAAAGACCGAGAGACGTTTGGGCTTTTATAACTGATCCTCGGCATTTTGGGGATACTACTGAAATTCAACGTCGGCTAGGTGTTTTTGCACAAACACTAATACCTGTTTATGGTGGTCCAACTGTCCATTTACAACTTCTTCAGAAGGTGCAGCCTGATGTTTTGGATGGATATTCAGGCGTGATGTTCTTAGTTGCCAAAGAAGCTAATCGGCAGGGAATAGACAAATTTAGGCTAAGACTGATGTTTGGAAGTGTAGATTCGGTGGATCTTTCCCAACGAGCTTTTATGGAAAAAGTTTTTGGTGCACCTTACCTTGATCAATATGGTTGTTCTGAAGTTAACAGAATGGCTTGGCAGTGTCACTGCAAGTCCGGTTATCATATTGATGCAGACAGTGTTATCATCGAGACTGTTGATAGCACAGGCAAACCGGTGGGAAATCGTGAAAGTGGTGAGGTTGTTATAACAAGTTTGTATAATTTTGCTATGCCTTTTATTCGTTATTCGCTTGGCGATGTTGGACGTTTATCAGATTATCGTTGCAGTTGTGGACGGGTTCTGCCTTTGATGGAGATCGTAGAGGGTAGACGTGATTCTTTTTTGACGTTACCTGACGGGCGTGTTGTTTCTCCCATGGTCTTTGTTGCAGGAATGAAGGATTTCAGTTTTTTTGATCAAATTGACCAGTACAGAGTTATTCAGAAGAAGAAGAACCACATTCAAGTTTTTTTAAAATTTAATGTTTTGCCCGTTGATATAGCAGATGTCACTTTGAAAGTAAAGCGTCATGTTAAGCATATTTTGGGTGTTGTGGATTCAGATTTTTTTGTTGATGTGCAATTCGTTGATGATATTCCTCTAAGCAGGACCGGTAGATTAATGACTACATTTTCTGAAATTGCATCATAATGCTGATTTGTTCGGTTCTAAGTTCATGCGAGGTTTTCTTATGAGGATTCTACAAGTATCTTCAGCTTCCTACACTGTGGGTGGGGGAATGTCAGAGTATGTTCGGAATGTATCGGAAAAGCTGGCGAGAAATCATGAAGTCACAGTGTTGGCAACCCGAACAAGCTTTTCGCTCGAAAAAAAAGAGATTATAAATGGCGTAAGAGTTGTTCGTTTACAGTCTTATGCTCCAAGTGGAGCTTTTTACTTTTCTTGGGAACTTCCAGTTAGGCTTTTGAGCGAGCAATATGATGTTGTACACGCCCATAACTATCATGCATTTCCATTTCATTTGTCTCCACTGGCAAAATGTAGAAACTTTGTTGTGTCTCCAGCCTTTCATGGTGCGGGTCACACGCCATTTAGAGATTTTGTTCTTAATTTTTTTAGACCTATTGGTAAATTAGCCTTGAAACACGCGAAATACATCCTTGCCGCATCCGAATATGAAAAAAATCTGCTTTCTAGATATTTCAACATTAGATCTGCTGACATCATTGTCATTCCTAGAGGCATTAATTTTTCTGAGTTCAGAGGACTAAAAAAACAAAAACGCGATTTCAAATCAGTCTTGTTTGTAGGTAGCCTCGTTGAATACAAAGGCCCCAGATATGTCATTGAGGCTTTACCAAAACTGGATGATGACGTTATTCTTGAAATTGTAGGGAAGGGACCTCTCCGAAATAGCTTGGAACAACTGGCAAAGAAGTTGGAGATACACAATCGGGTAAGATTTTATCAAAATTTACCCCGGCGAGAGCTACTGCAAAAGTATCTGGATTCAGATGTCTTTGTGTTGCCTTCAAGGTATGAAGCATTTTCCAAAGTTGTTGCTGAAGCACTTGCCCTCGAAACTCCTTCCATAGTTGCACAGACTTCTGCGCTTCAAGAGTGGATCGACGATGAAAGTTGTTTTGGAGTTAGTTATCCAATAAACGTAAACGAATTATCAGATCGTATTAATACAGTTCTGGAGAAGGATGTTGACAAGTCCACTATGAAGAAATGGGTTGGAACAAAGATTATTGATTGGAGTGATGTTGCAATGAAACTCGAATCTATATATGATACTTAATTTTCCAAGTATCAAGCTTATGAAGTTTTTAATATTTTTATTAATATTATTACTTATGTGCGCACTTTTACATTTGGTGAACCGGGCTTTGAGAGAAAAAAGTCTAATCCTGTTTATTGCGGACTTTATAGTTGTATTTTTTGTTGTTTTATCTTTGTGGTATAAGTTTTTTCTTCCTTTTTCTTATTATGTAGGCACAATTTCCATTACAATCATCACGATTGTGTCAATCATTAAATGTAATTCAAGGACTTTCTTGTTCATTCAATTGGGCATCATTTTTATCCTGATTCGTTGCGTCTATAATGTTTCAATGAATTTTTCTTTAATTCCTTTTGGTGATGGAAACTGGGATTATGGTGTGGTAAAAACATTTATGGCGGATGCCAAAATTTATGTTATTGAGCAGCCACCTCTTTTGTTACTGTATTCGGGGTGGCCTCTGCTACATGTTTTTGCCATGTTTTTGTCTTCTTTTTCCGGGATAGATAGCTATACTGTCGCCCTATTCTTACCTTATGTAATTGATTTTGTTCTATTCATGGTTGTATTTCTTATTTTTGAAGAAATGAGACAAATGTTAGGTTTGAGCAGATTTCTTACATCAATCGCTCTTTTGATTTACACAGTTTCTCCAGATTCTATTTTTTGGCAAATGCAATTCGTACGTCAAAATCTAGGTGTGCTCCTGTTTGCATTTGTGATTTACTTTTTGCTCAGATTAATTAACAAAAGGAAGAGTATTAGATATGAAATTCTGCTTATTTTGACTGTTTTCTCTTTAGTTATGGCACATCATTTTTCATCAGTTATTGCTGTGTCATTTTCTATTCTGTTTCTTTTAGTATCGAATATGGGTCGATTTGTTTTTAAGAAAAGTGGTGAACTTCCTGATCCTTTTCTTAAAAAGTTTTTGATAATCACCTTAGGGATGCTGATTTTCCTTTTATCATGGTGGAATCAGGTTGCAACTATGGTTTTTCCCTATATCACTGATTCAATTAATCGTTTAGGTCTATTGTTCTCTGGTTTGAGGGCTTTTGAAGTTGCCCCTAGGAGGGCTCTTTTTCCACAACTTTTAACCCCATCATGGGCAGTTTCTCTGTTGTTGGTTCGAGATATACTCGTATATGTTCCCACTTTTGCAAGTTTCTTTATTATCCTTTTTAAGACAACTAGTGCACACTCGAAAGTAAAATTTTTCCTTGTTTACTCAATGTTCTCTTTTGTATCATTGCTAATTATGGATAACTTGATTTTCCGTTTGGGGACAACCAGAATATTGTCCATGGGGTTACCCTTTTTTGCTTTTCTCAGTGCATTTTTTTATAATTCTTTTCTTAAAAACTCTCGTATTTTGAATCATGTAACGCGATTATTCATCATTACAACTCTTCTTGGGTTGCTATTGTTCTCCTCCTTCATAGGGTTGTGGGGACATAGTTTTGCGCCTATGCATTTATACAATCCAACGATAGATTCGGATGAAGTAGGTGAAAGAAGCAATGATTTTGGAAGAGTACAAGATTTCACTCAGAAAATCAATTTTGATAATTTCTACAGAGTCTGGGCTGATGATCGTAGTCCGATGTTATTTTTGCTTGAACCAGAATATTTTGAGAAAATTGAGTGGATACCTGTAAATAATATTGATAGTCTTGGTACATTTGGTAATGAGATAGTTTATATTTTGAAAGATATGAATCTGTATTTTTATCATGCGGGAGTATTCAGTCCTGTAGAGGATCCTTCACAAGCCGATTTTATCAAAGAGAGTCTAAGTTATAGACTTGAACATTCATTTAATCTTGTTTATACAGATGGAAGGAATAATGTATGGATGACCACATCAGAAACATCTTAGAGAATAGTAGTACGTATAATTGGCGTTAACTGTATTTTTGTAGAAGCATGACTATATAGCCCATAACTTGCAAGTTTTCTTCTATGTTAATAACACTATTTTGTATGCTTGCGTCTGTGAAAGGAATTGAGTTATCTATCCAAGAATAATTTACTTCTCCAGTAACTCCATTAAAACGTAATACTCGGGATTCATCAACTTTGCAAATTACGAGGATATTTAGTGTTAACCCATTTTTCCAAGCAATTACTCTCACGTCATTGGAGCTGGATGATGTTTCCAAAATTAAATTGTTCAATCCCAGATTGCTACCAATTAGTTTTTGAGCAAAATATGAGTACCACGGCTTATTAGTGGCACTGTTGATCATGCCAAAACCATATCCAGACGTCGCCGTTGCGGGGTCGCTGGAGAACTCGTAGTAGACATGATAATCAATATTTTCAAGCATGCCCTGTCTTAGTACCAACGCAGTTCTTACTGCACCCGCCATTTGTGCCATTCTTGGGTCGGTGCCCTGGTCTCCACAAGCACTATTGACATTACTTTCACTAATGATTGAGGGAAGAATTTTTCCTCTGGAATTAAACCAGAGCTGTCTTGCATCATCAAAGCCGTAAAAATTATTGTCTGGATAACTGAAGAACCTTCTTTCTTCTGCTCTTTTGAACATCTCTTGGTCATCATATCCTGGCATTGAGTTACAATCATATTTGTGTGCGTCAAGAAAATCTATGTCCTCCCCATTTTGTATCCAGTAATCCAAAACTCGTCTATTGGTAGTAAAATCAAAACTAAGCATAATGTTTGGATTTACATTACGCATTGCTCTCGCGCAAGCATTCCACACATCTTTGAAGTATCCCAGTTTTGTATAATCGGCTGTCCAACCAAAATATGCAAATGGTTCATTAAAAACCTCGTAGAATCGTACTGGCAAGCCAACGTTTTTGAAATGCTTGACCCATTCGCTACAATATGCTGCGTAGCTTTCTGGATATGGTAATTCTGTTTCGGGATTAACTGTCATTCCAGGGGGAATATAGTTTTGAATGGATGGTCTTGCGTAGCTTAGACAATAAAGGGGTTCAGCTCCAACTTCAAATATTCGCTGTGTAAGAGCGTCAACATGGGTCCAATCCCATTCTCCTGTTTTTGTGGATTCATCCCAATAAGTGCAAGGCATAAGCGCTGGGTTTGTTTTTCTGAAGTCAAAAACCCTTACCAACTTGAATCCAGCGTCCTGAACTAACTGTCTACGATAAGCGGAATTTTGCCAACTGTACCATTGCCAATCTATCATACAACCCAAACTAAGGTTGTTGGTGCCAACAAATTTGGTAGTGTCAAGGTTTATGCTTACTAATGGTGCCATACTTACGGTTCCTGTAGCTATAATGCTTACATTTGATTGGGAAGTTGCATATGCTTGCATGATTGAAATGGCAAAGAAGCCTAAGATCATAATTAAGACACTAATCTGAATTTTTCTCATCACCAATTGAAGCCTCTTTATTCAGCATAATTTGTATTGTGTAGTAATATATAATATACTGTTGTTTTCTAATAAAGATTACTGCACACAAGCAGAACAAAAATACAGATTCCTAACAACATAATTCTAGTTTATTATTATAGATGATCTTATCTTGTACGTTTTTATATTTGGCTACCCAAAATTTTACAAAAGGGTTGATGAGTTTGCTTAGGATAAACGATAAAAAATATAGGGCCACCTTTATTTTAGCGTTACTTTTACTAAACTTTACACTGTTTCCATTGGCATTTGTTACTGCAGCAACCGAAGATTATTTGGACCTCAAATGGTCTGCCAATATTCCGCCAAGTACTGGCGGTATTTTGATAGGGGACATAAATGGAGACGAGATTGACGATATTGTTTGTGCTGGTACAGGCCAGGTTATAGCCTTTGAAGGAGATGGCAGCATAATCTGGTCTGTTTCTGTACCTGGGGCAACGGATGATATGGATCACCAAATGGCTGATCTAAACAAAGATGGCACTCTAGAGATCATCGTGCCAGTGAAAAAGCCTGCGGGAATTCATGTGCTCAATTCTGATGGTTCAACATTTTGGAGGCAAGATAACGGTGGCGCTGGTTTAGGCGGTTCTATTTGGAGTAGCCCCGTTGTGGCTGACATAGATGGTGACGGCTATCCAGAAATTTTTGTGGCTGCTATGTGCACAATAACCAGTGAAAGTCAACATACCTATTTGGAGGACGCGAGAATAACCAGGTTGTCTTGGGATGGTCAAATCGAACTGCAGACTTTTGTGTGGCATGTTTGCGCTGGAGGTCTATCCATAGACGATACAGATGACGATGGACGATTCGAGTTGTATGCAGGTGACCGGGATGACGGAATGAATGGTTTCTGGGGTATAGGTGAAGGTGTTGTCTCCTATTGGGCAGACACTCTTGAGTATAGATGGAGTGACCCCACAATGCGATGCAGTAGCCACATACCAATATTGGCAGATGTAAATGAAGATGGAGTAAGAGATGTTATTGTGGGTCACCATGCTGGTGGAATTGCAGTTTATAATATGGATGGCTCTGTAATAAGAAAGAGCACTGGTATTCCCAATTATGCTCCTCTACACTATCAGCATGTTGTTTTTGATATAGATGGTGATGGTCAACTTGAGGTTCTTATGGCTGATGGCTCCCATTATCCCCCCACAAATGATGTGGTTATTTGGGATCTTGTTGACTGGGGTGTAGATTGGAGGGTTTCTGCCGGCCAATGTTATTATCCTCCTAGAGTGGCTGATATTACTGGAGATGGAATTCAAGATCTGATAATTTGCACTTTTGATGGGATACAGGTTTGGCAAAACAATCTTAACAATGATTACGAGCTGATAGCTGAAATCGATGGGCTCGCCGGTTGGTTAACCTATCCTGTTGTACAGGATGTAGACGATGACGGGCTGTTGGAGGTTGTTGTTTCCAGCACTTATGGTAGAGTGTGGGTTTATGATACTCCCTCGCCTGCTCCCAGCACTAGAATAAGATCTGAAGTGCAGTATTATAGTGAACGCAGACTGGGCGCTGCAGAATATGTTGCCCCTCCTGGTCGCTCTGAACCGCTAGTGTCGGACCCATCGCCAGGCAATGGCGAAATTGATGTTCCCATCATCGTCTCAGAACTCAGCTTCACCCTCACCGATCTCCAAGGAGATCTGATGAGCTACACTGTCACCGCTGATCCCGATATCATTGTTGGTTCAGCAAGCGGAACGGATGTGGGAAATGGCCGATACTCTGTGGATGTAGATGGCCTTGAATACGGCAAGACATACAGCTGGACTGTTAGTGTTACCGCTGGAACAGACACTACGATTGAAACTTTCTCGTTCACCACCCAGTCTCTCCCGCCATGGTGGGATACTGACTGGCAACAGCGAAAAACAATAAGCATTGACCCCTCCCAAGTCACTGAAGATCAAACCGATTTTCCAATCTTAGTAGACATTGTGGACAGTGACCTCGCCGGCAAGGCGCAACCAGATGGGGACGACATCGTTTTTGTAGACAAAGACACTGTTAAGCTCAGTCATGAGATCGAATTCTATGACAGCGCTACTGGTCACCTTACAGCTTGGGTTCGCCTACCCTACGTGTCTTCAAGTACATTCACAACCTTCCACATGTACTATGACAACCCAGCGTCTCCGAACCAGGAAGATCCTGCAGCTGTATGGGATACCAGCTACAAACTTGTTTTGCACCTTTCTGAGGAGCATGAATGTCGCATGTGGGGGATAGTATCAGACTCGCTGCCACACGACACAGTTGTGAGTCATTTGATAACGGATCCTGATTCGCTGGAAGATCTGAGTGCTTTTAACGGCGACGGTTGGGGCATGGTTTGGTATAATGATACTGATTTTGAGGAAAGGAGAGGTACGCCACGAGCCAACACTGATCTAAACTATGATGTTGCAGTTTACGAGTTGGCTGATAGTGGCGCAACCATAGGCGTTGCGCATGTCAGGTCTGCTAGCGCAGGAACACCTACGGGTATTCCGGATCCTCATCCTTTCACACGAAACCTGAATGGTAAAACGTGGTCTTTAGCACATAATGGTTACATATCGAAGCCTATCCTCAAGGCACTCATCAACGGTCTGGATCCCGACTATTTGAGTGAGAATCCACCGAACGTCGGCGACTGGAACGTAGAAGACAGCTACGTCGACTCAGATCTGTACATGGCCTATGTCATGTTATGCATCGAGAAGAGCAATTGGGACGTGCTGACCGGACTTGCCTTAGTAGCGAACACTATACCTTCTGGAATTGGAAACATCATCCTGACCGATGGCACCACCATCTGGGCTTTCGATAATGGACAAACCCTCAAGTACTATTACCAGTCTACCTCGCCAACCTATTCCATTGTTGCTTCACAGCCGCCAGACCCAGCACAAACCGGGTGGAGCGATGAAATGATCCCTTACAACCTGGTTATACTCACCAAAAACAACGCTCCAATCCTGATAAGCGACATTCGAGAATACGAATTGCTGGTTGACCCTACTTTTGACGCTAGCGTTGATAGTGCTGATTTGAGGACTGACGATGCTGAGCAGGACTGGTATGAAAGCCGCGGCGGAGGATCGGGTGGAGATTCTACTTTGCTTACTCTTGACCAGAACGATGTGGGCGGTAATACTGGAAAGAAGGCTGGTTTCACCGCAAGCAGCAGTGGTAACGCGTACGTGACTCAGGAGTTTGGTGCATCCCAGACAGGCACTTTCAGTGTTCAATGGGACATTTATGTTGATTCAATATTGGCCATTTCTGAGTCTGATCGTGCTGGTTGGATGTTGATTGGTGACAACTTTGATACGTCACAAAGTAATTATGAGACTCCCAATAATCCCCCTCAAGAACGCTTCGTATACATGGCTTTCGCCCACGAAGGCGGAGCCACAGAAGGCACCATGGATTTGGTGGCGAAGACCATTGCAGAAGGGTTTGATGAGCACACTGTTATTGCTTCTGGTCTGAATTTGGATCAGTGGTACACAATTAAAGTGGTCTGTGATGTGCCTGCCAAGTCGTATGATGTTTATGTTAACGATGTGCTTATGGACACATTTGTTACCGACTTTGCGAGGGATAGTGTTACACATATTAGTTTTGCTCAGTGGGATGATGGCGCGGGCGCGTTTTACGTGGATAACGTGTTTGCTCCTGCTCCCGCGGCTTCGTACACCTTGGACGTTACTGTTGTTGGTAGCGGCACCGTTTTGAAGAATCCTGATTTGCCAAATTACTATGAGGGCACTGATGTTACTTTGACCGCAGTCGGTGATCCGGGATATGGCTTTGCAGGTTGGACTGGTGATTATGTCGGAATGACAAATCCGGTTACGATTACCATGGATGGACCAAAGGAGATCACTGCCACTTTTGTTGGGGAAGTATACACTTTGACTGTTAATGTTGTTGGAGGCGGCTCTGTCACAAAGAATCCTGATTTGTCAACATACGATTACGGCGATGAAGTAGTTCTAACCGCTATACCTGATTTAGGTTGGAAATTTGTGGTTTGGTCTGGTGATTATTCAGGCAGTACGAATCCTGCAACAATAACTATGATTGGCAACAAAGTGATTACTGCCACCTTCCTTGGGGAAGATGAGCCGGTCTGCATTGACTCTACAGCTTATGGAAACATTGGTTTACTTCATGGTGACGTGACTCAGGGAGCTGAAGGCGTAATTGATGGAGCTTATGCATTTGATGGTGTTAATGATTATATAGAGTTTGGTCACCGTGACACCTTTACGGGTTACACCGAAGCATTGACGGCGAGCTTTTGGTTGAAGCTGGAAGATACTTCTAGGCGGCAAAGAATTTTGAATAAATTTGATAATGCCGCTGGTGAAATGGGTTGGTTTATTGACTTCCAGACTCATGGAACATATGGGAAGGTCTTAAGCTTCTTTGGGTCTTCAGATGGAAGCAGTTTCAGTGAGTGGCATGCCTCCTTTAGCCCGGTGGCAGGTGTCTGGTATTACATAAATGTGGTTTGGGAGGCTGATACGGTTCCCAAGTTTTATGTCAACGGACTGCAAGTATCAACTATTGGCACGTCTACTATACCTTCGATTTACAATAATGAGGGCGTTCCCTTAGAAATCGGCAGATGTTTATACAGTTCTGGGCGTTACCTTGAAGGTAGCCTCGACGAAGTACGCCTCTCTAATCCGGCTCGTTCACCAAGCTACATACTGACTTCATACAACAACCAGAAAGATCCCATCTCCTTCCTTCAGATGGGAGAAGAAGAATCCTTACCCACAGCGCCGATCATATCCAATCCTAATCCGGAAAACGGAGCCACAGACGTTCCTGTGAGTCTCTCCGAGTTAAGTTTCGACTTGGCAGACTATCAAGGTGACCTAATGGACTACTCTGTGACAACAACGCCTGATATTGGAGGCGGCAGTGAAACTGGTGTGCCTGATGGAACTTATGCTGTTTCTGTCTCCGGTCTTGAGTATGATACAACCTACACTTGGGAGGTGTTCGCAAGCGACGGAACAGAATCGACGACGGTAATTTACACTTTCACTACGGGGCCCCATCTTCAACAGTTGCTGGTGGATTCAACCTTCGACGCAAGCGAAGATAGTGCTGATTTGCGGACTAATTCTGATTGGCAGGACTGGTATGAGAGCCGCAACGACGTTCCCACAATTCTTTACTTAGATGAGGCTAACGTTGGCGGCAACACGGGCAATAAGGCTGGTTTCCTTGAAAACGATGATGATAACGCGTATTTGACTCAGGAGTTCAGTTCGCCTCAGACTGGGGTGTTCACCGCTGAATGGGACATCTATATTGACACAATCGTAAGGGGTTCCGATGGCCAATACAAAGCAGGAATTATGATGATTGGAGACAACCATGTTACTTCTCCATCATATTATGAGACTCCGAATTATCCTCCTGATGAACGCTTCGTGTATATGGCTTTCTATAAGCCTGGGGGAGGATCAACGGGCACCATGAGCTTAAGTGCCATATCTCCGTCGACAACGATTGCCACTGATTTGAATTTGGATCAGTGGTATAATATCAAGGTGGTTGTGGACTTTCCTGCGGGAACCTATGATGTCTATGTGGATGGAATGTTCAAGGCAACGGTAGCCGCTAACGCTGTGCCTGCAAGCCTGACCCATATCAGTCTTGCTCAGTGGGATGATGGTGCAGGGGCATTCTACGTGGACAATGTGAGGGCCTATATTGAAGTGTCGGGTAACCTGGCTCCAATGATAGATTCCTACTCTCCACTGACTGATCCGACGATCGTGGAGGGAGAATCGCAGGAGTTCACGGTTACATACCATGATCCAGAGGGTGACCCTACCACTGTGCAATGGTATCTTGATGATTTTCCAACCGTGACCACAGACTTTTACATGTTTGATGCGGCAGTTGGTTCAGCGGGAACATATGAGGTTAACGTGACGATAACCGATGATGGTGGAGAGAAAGCTTCTAGGGTTTGGACGCTGACTGTGTTGGAGACGTTGCCGCAGCTGCTTGTGGACTCTGATTTCACTGATATTGTTGATAGCGCAGATTTGAGGTCACAAGGCTGGTACGAGAGCCGTAACGATGTTCCCACAATTCTTTATTTGGATGAGAGTGATGTGGGAGGCAACACTGACAAGAAGGCAGGTTTCCTTGAATACCCGAGCGATAACGCTTATTGTACTCAGGAGTTTGCTTCTGCTCAGACTGGCACCTTCAGTGTTGAGTGGGACATCTACGTTGACTCTATAGCTGATATCTCTGGGTATCCTGATCGTGCAGGTATAATGATGTTGGGCACTACTTCTGGGTCTACTGGTCCCAATAGAGCTGACTCTGTGCGGTTTGTGTTCTTGGCTTTCTACAAGGATAGCGGTGCGACGGGTGGTACTGCCGATTTGGTTGCAGTGAATGTGATGGGTTCGAGTCCCGCACACACTGTTGTGGCAGCTGACTTGAACCTTGACCAGTGGTACAATATACGGGTGGATGTTGACGTTGCCGGTGAGTCTTATGAGGTGTTTGTTGATGACGTGTCTTATGGTTCGTTTAGTCCGCCCACGGGTTGGGCTCAGTCAGCCATTACGCATATCAGCTTTGCTCAGTGGAATGATGGTGCAGGAGCATTCTACGTGGATAACGTGTTCTCTCCTGATGTAACTTCGTTGCTTGTTGATTCTGGATTTGATTCCAGTGTTGATAGTGACGATTTGAGGGGAACCCAAGACTGGTATGAGAGCCGCAACGACGATCCAACCATGCTATCACTTGACACAAGCGACATCGGCGGCAACACGGGTAATAAGGCTGGCTTCACCGGAAGCACAAGCGGAAACGCATACATGAGCCAAGAGTTCAGTGAAGCTCAGACAGGCACTTTCAGTGTTCAATGGGACATCTACGTTGACTCAATAGACCCAAGCTACAGCATGTCCGGCTTCATGTTTATTGGTGACAACTCTGCTGGCGACTTGAATCCCGACACCTCTGATAAAGGCCCGAACTCGGCTACTTCAGAACGTTTCATGCGAATGGAATGCTACAAGAGCGGCGGCGGCACGGATGGCACTGTGCTGCTGCGTATTCGTCAGTCTAATCCTAGTGCTACCACTACTGTAGCGACTTTGAATTTGGATCAGTGGTATACGATTCGGGTGGTTTGCGATTTAGACAGCGATACGGTTATGGTGTACGTTAACGGAGTTGAGTACGGACCGTACAGGTCATATCAGCTTAAGACCAGCGTTACACATGTTAGCTTTGCCACATGGAATGATGGCCCCGGAGTCTTCTACGTAGACAACGTGTTCAGTCCACCAACAGACAGATACAAACTCACAGTAACCAAGGTTGGAGACGGAACAGTATCTGTGGACCCGGCAGAATCCACCTACGCAGACGGAACAATAGTAACTCTCACTGCCACAGCCGATCCAGGATGGGAGTTCTCAGCCTGGAGTGGTGACTTGTCAACTACAGATAATCCAACAACCATAACCATGGATTCTGATAAGACGGTTACAGCTACCTTCACTGAGGAGGGAGCATTGCTTGTGGATTCTGAGTTTGATGATAGCGTTGATAGCGCTGATTTGAGGGCTGACGATGCTGAGCAGGATTGGTATGAGAGTCGTGACCAATGGGAAACGCTACTTACGCTGGATGAGAGTGATGTGGGAGGCAACGCTGGGAAGAAGGCTAAGCTTGCTGAAGATAATGGTCATAATGCGTATCTAACTCAGGAGTTTAGTTCCACCCAAACAGGAGTTTTCTCTGTTCAATGGGATATCTATATTGATTCGATAATCACTCCAACAGGCACAAGTTACTATCGTGCTGGTATTATGATGATAGGTGAAG
>Ga0209635_10001937_pt1 | contig 15663 bp, 8 predicted proteins | sample DeeMarSWOR230_32_FD_187463 | JGI IMG/M metagenome (GOLD analysis project Ga0209635, IMG submission 187463) | Marine sediment microbial communities from White Oak River estuary, North Carolina - WOR-2-30_32 (SPAdes) (version 2) | ecosystem: Environmental > Aquatic > Marine > Intertidal zone >... | reverse complement strand
AGCCTGAATTACGGTGAAGTTTCGTCCAATTTCGATAACCCAGGCACCTATAGTTACACCGTAACCTGTGGATGCGATGGAGTTTGTGATCCAGATACTGAGACAGGATATGTCACGGTGGTAGAGGCCTGTGAGGCTGTTGCCGGGGACTTCAGCATCTGCGCGGGCACCACGGTGAATGACGCCCTATTTGGTCCGTATGTAGGTTGCAACGGGCCGGAATGCTGCGACATAACCAGCCTGAATTACGGTGAAGTTTCGTCCAATTTCGATAACCCAGGCACCTATAGTTACACCGTAACCTGTGGATGCGATGGAGTTTGTGATCCAGATACTGAGACAGGATATGTCACGGTGGTAGAGGTCTGTGAGGCTGTTGCCCCGGACTTCAGCATCTGTGAGGGTACCACGGTGAATGACCAGCTATTTAAGGATAAGGGGGCTAGTTGCTCCGTAGGCTGCAATATGACTTTGAGCTACAGCTTTGATGGCAGCACTGCTGGTGTCTATAGCTACAATGTAACCTGTAATGGCGGGACCTGTGGTGAGGATGTCGACACAGGTGATGTAACGGTAATATCAATGCCAACTCCCAGTGCCCCAGATGTGACTTTGTGCACTGGCTACACTCAGGCCGATTTAGAGGCTGCGGTGGCAGCCGTTGGAGGAGGTTGTGATCTGGGCACAACAACCATCACCGATAATGGTGACGGCACCTACACCGTGACCTGTGATAACCAAGGCTGTGTGGCTGAAGCCACAGGCAATATAATCGAGATAGTATGTGAGGAGTGTGGGGCTATAGCGCCTAACTTCAGCATTTGTGTAGAAACGCCGCTAGATGACGCTCTGTTCATAAGCCAGGGAGCTGGTTGTTCTATGGCAGATGGTTGTACCATGACTGACTTAGATTACAGTGGAGTTGACAGCTCGGAACCTGGTACTTATAGCTACACTGTGACCTGCAGCGATGGAGTTTCCTCCGATACGGACACAGGAACAGTGACTGTACTGCCTGCGCCCACAGCGGACTTCACCGTTGATAAGACCAGTGGCTGTGCTCCTCTAACTGTGGTCTTTACAGACCAGTCCACAGGGAATCCCACGAGCTGGAGCTGGTCTTTCCCTGGAGGCAGTCCTTCGAGTGCCACAGGACAAGGGCCCCACGAGGTGACTTACGATAGCCCTGGCACCTACACCGTGACCCTGACTGTGAGCAATGACTGTGGTTCAGATAGTGAAACCAAGATTAATTATATAACGGTCGAAGAGTGCGTCTGTCAATATGACCTGACAGTGACCTCCGACGGCTGCTGCTCCATTACTGTGGGTGATCTGGGCACAGTAGACCCTGGTACCACTGAGACATTCAGCGTGGCTTGTAATACCGATGTTACCCTTAATGCTAATGAGACTGAGTGCTGTAACTTCGTTAACTGGACGGGAGATGTTCCTGGTGGTTCGAACAGCACTAGTCCCATCACCATTCATGTAGATTCCGACAAGAGCGTAACTGGCCACTGTACAGGGATACCTGCTCCCATAGCCAACTTCAGTGCTGATCCAACTAGTGGCTGTGCTCCTCTGACTGTAGACTTTACAGATACGTCTACAGGGAATCCTACTAGCTGGTCTTGGTCATTCCCTGGAGGCAATCCTTCGAGTGCCACAGGACAAGGGCCTTACGAAGTAACTTACAATAGCCCTGGCACCTACGATGTTACTTTAACCGTAAGCAATGCCTGCGGCTCGGACACAGAGACCAAGATTGGATACATAACAGCCGAGGACTGTGCTCCTCCTCGCCGGAGAGGCGGTGTTAGTTGTCCTGAGACTAATTACCTCACGGTGGACTGGGAAGGAAATAGCACGACGAAGACTCTTTACAGGAATGACCGACTAGCGGTGGACTTGCTTGGGCCTAGCTCGGATCTCAGTCACCACTTGTTGCTAGAGCGGGGGACTCATGCACCCATTGTTGACGAAAGGACACATTACCTGATAGTAGTGAGGGAGCTCGAGGAAACGGAGATACCCCATATGACAGAGAATAGAGTAGCGCTTGTAGCCTGCAACATAACTCCTGCGGGTGCTATTTTCGACAAGGATATCTTCCTGACACTCGGTTTGGATGAATTGCAATTGTCTGAGAATATTCTAGAGGAAACCATAACCATGGCTTATTATGATGATATCAGTGGAGTCTGGGGGGAACTGGAGTATGAAGCAGGCGGACCAAGTGGTGTGGCAGAGCTGACCCTATCTGCGGCGATAAACCACTTCAGTATTTTTGGTGTACTGGCTGAGCTTGCTCCGCCACCTCCACAGGCCCATTTTAAGGCAAGTGGCTTGAGCATTGTGCCCAGTGTGGAAAAGATATGGGAAACTGTCACCTTCGTGACCAAGACTGGGGAAAGAGTTACCATTACCGCTAACGTAGCCAACGACAGTGGGCAGGAAGGCACCTATACTGTTGTGCTAAAGCTAGATGGAGAAACAGTAGATACCGAAATAGTAACACTGGATGCAGGACAGAGCCAGCCGGTGAGTTTCACCGTGTCTGGATTGGATTATGGACAGCATGAGGTGGAGGTTGCCGAGTTGAGTGATGAGTTCACAACGTCACGGACCATCACCTGGTGGCTTATCATTCTTATAATAGTGGCAATTGGATTAATTATCTGGGGAGTGGTCTGGGGGAGAAGAAGAAGGCGAAGAGCAGCACAGGAAGGATAAGGCCGAGCTTAGGCTCGGTTTATCCCCCTCTCTGTAGCTCCCTCCCTTGGCGGGAGGGAGCTACAGATTTAACCAGATTATGGGAAAACAAGTCGCTTTCATGCCATTGCGAGCCAAAGGCGTGGCGATCCCATTGAGAACCTCGTGCCTACTACACTTAGATTGAGGAAACTCGCTTAGAGATTACTTCGTCGGCCCGATGAATCGGGCCTCTTCGCAATGACAAAGGGAGAACACGCCCCGCAATGACAGAAAGAACTAAGCTTTTTGAATAGCCTCAGTCTCAAACAGCTTTTCCGGGCTCTCTAAATGGTCAATATATAAAATGCCATCGAGATGCTCAATTTCCTGTTCCAGCGCCTGAGCCAGAAGCCCTTGTGCTTTGAGACGGAATTGCTTACCGTCTCGGTTTTGTGCTTTGACCTTCACTGTTACCGCTCTTTTTATTTCCCCAAAGTAGCCAGGTATGGATAAGCAGCCTTCTTGAACTATTCGCTCGCCGTCCTGTTTTACTATTTCAGGGTTAATCATGGTGATAAGTTCTTGTTCTGGCACCTCGATGACGGCTATGCGGAGCGATACTCCTACCTGTGGGGCAGCGAGGCCGGCTCTGTTGGGGTCAGCATGTAACGTATCAATCATGTCATCGATTAACTTTTGAATGGAGTCATCGATTTTGGTTACTCTTTTGGCCTTTTGCCGCAACACAGGGTCAGGCAAGGTGCGAATCTGTAAAACTGCCATGCTTCCTCTGAAAACGCGCCTGGATTTTTATTCCCTACTGATTATACCATTGTGTGCTGACGGAATTCATCTTAGATATTCGGGGGTGTAACAATCCACGTTAGTTAAATTTTAAATCCTACTTTCTAAGCACTAAACAAATCCAAATATCAAAATCCAGAGTTCTAAACTGTTTTGGTCATTTATATTTTGTGTTTTGATATTGTTTAGGATTTAGTGTTTTGAGTTTAGAATTTAACTTGAAGGTTGCTTTGTCCCGATGAATCGATGGAGGCGAAGAGTCTGGTAATGCTTAGGAGGAGCTCGGCGTCATGGAGTGGTTGTCAAACGCCTCATATTTTGCCAAAACGGCGCTGGCGGCGTTTATATTCAGAAAGCGCTTCCTCAACGTCTTTAAGACCAAAATCAGGCCATAACACTGGGGTGAAGTAGAGTTCACTATAGGCAGCCTGCCAGATGAGAAAGTTACTCAGGCGACTCTCACCAGCAGTGCGTATGACCAGGTCGGGGTCGGGGATGTCAGGGCTATATAGATACTGAGCAAACGCAGACTCATCTATATTGTCACCAGAAATACCAGCGTCAGCGATACGCCTGGCGGCCTGGACAATTTCATCCCGCCCGCCATAATCGAAGGCGAGGCAAAGCGTAAGGCCGGTATTATTTTTGGTGAGTTCGACTGCTGCCTGCACCTTTTCTCTCAGTTTCTGAGACAATCTGTACAGCCTGCCCAGGTGTACCAATCGGATATTTTCTTGATGAAAAGCCTGAGTTTCCTGGTCAATCTTTTTGGCCAGAAGACTGAGTAAGCCCCCGACCTCTATCCTGGGGCGGTTCCAGTTCTCGGTGGAGAACATATAAAGGGTCAGGTATTTTACTCCATAATTGGAAAAAATCTTCACCACCGGGCGGATATTGTCACCGCCAGCATTGTGTCCGGCAAGCCTGGGTAAGCCACGTTTCTTTGCCCATCGGCCATTGCCATCCATGATAATGGCGACATGCTGGGGAGGATTATTTACTTGAGTCATGTACTGACCTCACGAGAAAAGAGATGCTTAATTTTCAGCAGAGGATAGGTGGAGCTATGTCTCAGGACAGACAAAATTAACCTGCTGTGCCAATCGAAGGAAAAATTGCCTGAATTGAGCAAAGCCTCAGCCATGCCACCAGAGTCCAGCAGGTTGAATATTCCCTCGATTTGGCGGTCGCTTAGTTTGGCATAAGCCCATCTAGCCCAGTAGCCACGGGAGAGTTCCTTGCCCATTTTTGCCTTCCACTGCTTTTGATAGCGCGAAAGCTGGCTAGCGGTTAAATTATCACTGCTGAGGGCCTCATCAAGCACCTCGGCAGCTATCTTAGCACCAAGATGCCCGAAGTATATTCCTCCACCGGTAGTTGGCTTTACATGTCCGGCAGCATCCCCAATAACCAGTGCTCTGTCTCCGTAGCTACGAGCTAGAGTTCCTACGGGGACAGCCTTTTGCTCGATTTCCACCTCCCGACTCGTTACTCTACCCTGGCAAGAGAGACTGTTGAGGAAATTTTGCAGATGTAGCTTGGCATGGGATGTTGCCAAAAGACCAACATATGCTTTATTTGTTGAAGTAGGTACAAGCCAGGCAAACGCGCCTGGTGCCTTTTCTTGACTAAAGTATACCTCGAATTCATCCACGTTTTCCACTTCAATTTCGGTCTGAGCACCGACGAGGAAACTCTTGATTTTGCCCAGACCTAGCTTCCGGGGCAGCTTGGGCCTGAATCCATTAGCCAGGACCACAGCCCTGGCATTGAATATCTCCCTGGCTCCAGAGGGTAGAGCTTCAGCTTTTATGTTATCCTTCCCAGGAATAATGTCAATGACTGGGGAAGAGAAGAAATATTGTGCCCCCTGGGATTGAGCTTTGGAGGTTATTGCTTTATCAAGTAAAAGCCGATTGACAACGTAAGCCTGAACCTTTTCAGTTTGGAATCTTAAGCATCTTCCTGAAGGGGGGGAAAACTTGGCTGAGTTTACCTTGGTTAATACTAAATCTGTGCCTAGGTCCAAAGACTGGAAACATTCGGTACTGATTATTCCTGTACAACAGGCATTGAGTCCTGGCGCACTTTTTTCTTCAAAAACAGCAACATTGTGGCCTGATGAAGCTAGTTCATAAGCTATGTAGCTTCCGGCTGGTCCAGCCCCTACTATGATGACGTCGTAAAATTGGCCTGACAATTCTTTGCTGCCTTTTTAGATTTCAACTAGATTATATAACATATCGTTCAGCCATATCTGTTTGTCGATTTGACACGTACCTTACCGTGTACCGGGGTGCAGCACACTAATGACAGCGGTGGCTAAGGTGTTTTACCTGTGGGTTGAAAAGGGGAGTACGTTTCCTTCTACCGGGGTTATTGCGGACAATGCAGAGTTGCTCTACGCCAGCTAGCATAAGTAAAGTTAGCTGTTCTTAACGTACGTTCTTTTTCTTCTCACCAATCTGACGTTTGGCTTCAGGAGTGGAGGGTGAAAGGTACTCGACCAGCCGTTTCATTAAATTGCCATGGTGTTTGGCCTCATCTCTAAGCATTCCCTCTATATCCGCTCCAGGATTGAGATACTCAAGTGTCTTGTAGTTTACCATCTTGAGCAGACTGACAAGGGTACGCTTGTCCTCAAGTAATAGTGGCGACAGGATTTCTTGGATAAAATCCCAGCCTGCCAGGGTTGCCGGTTTAAGGGCGTCCTTCCCCTTGTCGCTGATAGTCAGATTTACTACCCTGCGGTCAATCCTATCTCTTGTCCTTTTGAGCAAACCGCCCCTGACCATGCGGTCAGCTAGCATACTGATGCTGTTCGGGCTACGTTGTAACCACCGGGCTACTTCACTTGGCTTTGCACTACCACCGAAATATTGTATAGTCGCAAGCACTGCATACCGCTCCGCATTAAGCTTGTATTCACCAAATACTTTGTCCTCACATATCTTAAGCAGGGCGTCGGCTCGGTGTATCATGAGCCACGTGGTCAAAATTAGGTTTTCGGCTTCGAACTTTGCCGCCATATTTAAACTCTCCTGATTATTTTATGCCACCTTTGCTCATTTGGGAAACTCACTATTATAGCAGAGTTTATTACTTACAACAAGTCAATATGCCTCAAGGGTATTTGTAATTTGACGTAGCAAATATTAGGCACTCGTAATAGGAGGTCAAAAATGGCTAGAACTAAAGAAATTGAAATGTTGAGGGGCAGACCAAGATTTACCTACAGGGATACACTGAGAGGTATGTATCGCTTGGACAGGAAAACTGGTAAGGAAACCTATATTTATATAGGTGGAAGAGGGCTAAAAAGAAGAGAAGCGAAAAGAGATAGAAAAAGGGTCATCCATTAGCCTAAGCTCGCCGACGTGCCTTTTTTAAAAGAGATAATAGTTCAGTATCAGGCGAGACTATTGGGTCTAAAGTAATGAGTTTACCTGTATTAAAAATAAGAATGTCCCGCCCATAATAGCCTCTCTTACCTACTGTATTAAAAGGGGGACGGTAAAAATGAATCAAGGCAGATTCAACATCACAAACTCGTGCATGGGAAATTCTTCGCCCTTCAGGGAGCATTACTGTGCCAAAGCAAAGATAAAGCTTCCCTTTTACTCTGTGCAACCAGTCTCTCTTGTGTTGTTGCAGGCGCTTTCTAAAGTCTTGCCAATAACATTCGCCTATGTATATAAGTTTGTTACTATTCCCTTTTCTATCATAAATCGCATAAATGCCAAAGGCACTAGCTATAGACTTACGCTGGGCTGTCTCTACTGGGTACATTCCTTTCCAGTCAATTTTAAACCAGTCCATTTAGTGAGTAATATAGTTTGGAGTTTGAAGAATGTCAATAGCTTTACTATAACTATAAAGTCTAATCTTTGTTGCTTTGTTAGGCACTCTAAATTATACTCTTATTTGGAAAGTAAGAGATGTTTCTTTATAGACAGAAATTCAGTAAAGTTGTGTCCAATATGTCCTACTAGGTGGTTGATATGGTATATGTGCTATTTGGGAAGATTGGGAATATATTTGGCAAGCTTGTCAAAGCATTCCACATCATCCTTGACATTGTTGGCTTATTACAACTCATCGCTTACTTTACTGGGGTGACTATCGTGACTGTAGTAATTGCTTATATTAAAGAAATGCCTTGGTGGGGAATCGTGTTACTCGCTTTGGCAGTACTTTGCGTCAGCCTAATAGCAATAGCCTTCGTGATAAGGAAGTCTTCTGGCGATAAACAGTTGCTAAAATACCCAGACATACTCAGGGCATTAGACAACAGAAATACGAAATTAGCCCTCAAAGTGGCAAGCCAACCCATAGATGAGTCCAAACTCAGACAGTTTGAAAAAGACCTTGCGGAATTACTTAAGCTCGCTCCAAGAGCACTTACCATACGACATTTAAGCCGACGGCGCATGGTATTCCTTAAAAAGAAGATAGTACAAGAAGTGACTAGAGAGAAGTTACTAACGATGCTTTCCGATGTTATAGATGCAAATGACCTAGGGTTAAGAGAAACACAGAAGAGAGATTTCGTCTTTAGGTATTACAATGAACAACTTGAAAATATGCCAATACCGCCTAGTTTAGCGATAAACGATGCAATAGCAACTTGCATCACTTACTCCAATAGGTTCAATAATACCTTGATTTTCAACAAAAGATACCTAAAGCAAATGAGAGATGCCGTACCCATCGAATACTTCCTGAAAAATCTAAGATATGCTGACTTTGCCAAAGGTACGGTTAGAAGGCTAATTGCTGCGGTCAAGGAAACGATAGGGCAATATTTAAGGGATACGGCTAAGCAAACCGCAAGAACAGCTTAATAGCTAAAAGATGAGAAACACATCATGACTTTCATACGAGCTAAGGAAATCCCGCCAGGCTCAGGAAACTGGTACGACTATGAAGTGGAAACAGTCCATGAAGGTGGAAGGGTTATCCAGAAGCATATCCGATACTTGGGTAGACATGAGGCTGCCTATAAGCCCAGTGGCTTACGCCGACCTAGCCATACATCCCTAGATATAAACCGCATTGTTTTACAACCGCCCATCAGTAAGCCCAAAGTAGTCTGTAAATTCTGTGGTAGTCAAAACACTCGTAAATATGGGTTTAGCAAAGGTATCCAGACCTATTTCTGCAATGATTGCCAGAAAAAGTTTATCGGTACTGATGCGCTAGCACATGGCAGGGTTTCGCCCTCTTTTATCGCTAGTGCTCTAAATGAATACTATAGTGGAATGTCATTCCATGAGATAGAGCATAAGATAGATAAGCAAACTGATGCTGGTATATCCCATACTGCTGTTATCAACTGGGTTAATAAATATACCGATAAAGCTATCAGACAGACAAGGGATTTACACCCTAAAGTTGGCAACACTTGGATTGCCGATGAAACTTATATCAAGACTGACATTAAGACCAAAGACCCTAAAGGGGTTGTCTTCTGGGACATCATAGACGCTGATACTCGCTTCCTGTTAGCATCCAGAATCACTACGACACGTGGTACACAAGATGCAAAACAGCTTATGGAATTAGCCGCTAAACGTGCTGGCAAAAATCCCAAAGTAGTGATTACAGATAAATTAGCCGCATACATTGACGGAATCGAGTTAGCTTATGGTGGTGATGCCAAACATCGGCAAGGCAGTCCCTTTAGTGTTGAACATAGTACAGCTCTGATTGAGCGATTCCATAATACGCTTAAAGACCGCACCAAAGTTATGAGGAATTTACGGGATAAAGACACCTTAAAACGCTTTACTGATGGCTGGTTAGTACATTACAACTTTTTTAGACAGAATATGGCACTAAACAATAAATCGCCTGCAGAAATGGCTGGATTAGAGTACAAACATCACAGTTGGGATGATGTGGTGGGGGTTAAAAAAGTCCCTATTGCGAAAATCCTTAAACCCGAAATCGTCCCAGCGGAGAGTGCCTAATACTGATACTCGAAATTGCAAATGCCTGCCTCAAGCATAATTCATTCAAAATGTGCTCAATGGAAATGAAGCAATTAATAAATTATTGATACATAATATCCGTTTCAGGTATTGACTTTTTTTGAAAAACTGTTACTCTAATATGAAGTGTTCGTGGAAGCCTTGTTTCTATTCTACTGTAAGATATAGGAATTTTACTTATAAGTGTGGCCAGGCGAAGAGCCCGGCTCAGGTGGTAAAGGGGCTTAGTATGGGTGAGAAATGGTTAGTGAATAGGGTGAGGCGTAGAGTTTTATCATCGTTGAGCTTCACTGACAAATTCGTGCTACTTCAGCTAGACGTGGCTGAGGAAAGTCATGGATATTGTGTGAAGCAAGACAGGGAATATAAACTAAGCTAGGAAGAGACCTGCTACCGCAGGTCTCTTCTTTAATTTTGGCGATGGTCGGTCAACCACCACCATATTTATTATAGCAGCCAGCCAGTCCCGCTGGCAAATAATGGGAGGGTGGGTAGTAGTGGCTGATCATTTAGATGAATTATATCTGTCCATGGAAACTCTCACGTACGTGGGGGCAGGGTCGGTCTTGGGCGATGAGCGACACCTCAAATTTTTCTGAGGTGGAGCGAAAAAGAGTTAAGAAATAAGAAAGGAGAAAAAATGAAAAAGATATTTAGTATTCTGTTTGCCGTGGTGCTGGCGCTGAGCTTGATAGCGGTTGTGGCGCTAGCAAGCCCGGTGAAGGCAGAATCGGTTACCATCGAGGTCAGCCAGCCGACGTATCTGACCACTAATGGTGAGTACGACCGCAACCCGTCAATCGTATACGACGGGACAAACTATTGGCTGTTCTGGACAAAGGCCGACAATGCCGCTGTCCGTGGGACTGGAACCCATCCGGATGGTGACACGTACGTGGTCTACTACAAGACGGCTACAACTATTGGGGGGTTGGCTGGTGCGTCGGAGACCAAATTGGGTCTATCTGAGGCCTCTCGTCCTGGGGGCTTTACCCAGCGCGTGGTGTCCGTGACCTACTTCGGCGGTAAGGTCTATGCCTTCGTGTCCAGCGGACAGGACGGCACAGACAGAGGCTTGTACTACTACGTGTACAGCGTTGGTTCCTGGAGCGGACCGTCTATTTTAATCACGGACACTGGTGCTCCGAACCGGGGTGGCCACGTCAACGTGGTCAGCGATAGTAACCGCGTGTACATCGTCTGGGAATGTAGTGACGGCACAGCAGATGCCTACACTTGGGATCCCGTCAGCGGCCTCAGCGGCAAGATCGACATCAGCAATGACAACCAGCCTAAGATCACCTTGATGGGCACCACGCTATACGTGGTCAGCATTGAGGATGGCACCGGCGATATTGAGGTATATTCAGCAGCGGCGGGAGCGAGTCCTAGCTTCACTTCCCATTCCACAGCCATCTCGGGCGTAGGTCTATATGACCCTTGCATCTTTAACGACGGCACCGACCTCTACGTGGTGACTGCTCCCTACGTTGGTGGTAACGATCAGCAGTATCTCATCCAGACCAAGTATGATACCAGCACCAGTACCTGGGCCACAGACAAGACAGTGAACCTAGGTGGATACGGTGGCACCTACTGGTGGGACTACTGGCCGATTGGCTACTGGGATGGTAGCGATCCCTATGTCTTCTTCACCACGGAAACTAGCAGCCCGACCTATAGTGACGCCGAGATCGCCTTCATCAAAATGGACTGGGATCTGGGAAACGACCACTACTTCTACATCCAGAATGCCATTGATGCAGCGTCCTCAACCACCATCAACGTGGCTGCGGGGACATACGATCCATTTACTGTAGTTGGCAAAACAGACCTAACCATTCAGTCTAGCAGCGTGGTTACTGTCCAAGGTCTGCAAGTTGTAACCACCAACTACACCGATAGAGATGCTGTTGTCTTCGTAAGTGACTCTACAAATATCGTGCTGGACGGATTGGTCATCGGTCCCAACACTGGCAAAACCCAAGAAAAGGATTACGGTGTAATATACGAAAACTCCAGCGGCGAGATAAACAACTGCACGGTATCTCCAGATACCAGCGGCGATATGAAGAGCCAAGCCATTGCCATGTGGGATGGCTCCGATGTAACCATTGACTTCTGCACAATCGAAGACTTCGGCAGGATCGGCGTCTTCATATACAACGACTGCACGGTTGAGGTGCTTGATAGCACTATAGAGGGTCAGGTATACAGCGGTGAAGGCGAGGTTTGCTACGGCATAGAAGTCGAAGCTGCGACTGATGATCCGAGCACTGCCTGTCAAGTAACCATTGACGGTGTTGAAATCTACAACTGCGACAACACCTTTGCCACAGGGCCCTCTTGGGAGTCTGGTGGAGTCTATATAAACGGTTGGCTGGAATACCAGGCTCAGGCTGATTCAACGGTTACTGTCAAAAACTGCGATATCCATGATAACTACATCGGCATCATAGCAATCAAGAGCTCGTTATCTTCTGCCCACTGTAACAGCATATATGATAACCGTGTTTATGGAGCTGAAAGCGTAGCTGCGCACGACGACTCAACTGCTGTTTTTGACGCCTCCGCCAACTGGTGGGGTAGCAACGACCCGACGACAGTGGCTGGGATGATTTCCGGCGACGTGGACTTCACGCCTTTGCTGGACAGCGGCACGGACACAGAGCCGGCAACGCCAGGTTTTCAGCCAAGCCTCGCTTCGTTGACAGTTCACACGCTCGGTTCCCAGAGTGGAACAACCGGGCGAATCCAAGAAGGTGTCAATTTGGTATCGAGCAGTACCGTTAATGTGGCGGCGGGGACATATGCCGGAGCCATAGTGAATAAGGAAGTAACCATCTCCGGCGCACCGGGTGGAACATCCGTTATCAACACTGGAGTGCCCTACAAGGATGGTTCCTCTTTGACCACCGCCTTCAGGCTCGATTCAGGTGCCGATGGTACTGAGATAAACAACTTTACTATCAACAATAATCAGGGTGCTAGCTTCTACTTTGCTGTCTTTGCCAGAGGGGTGAATGATGTAACCATTGATAACCTGGAGATAAATGATACGGTACAGGGAATTACTAACTGGGGAGGCAGTGGCTGGACGATAACGAACAACACGGTAATTGATACAGTGGCTGCCGGGGGTGGAGGTATAGCAATCTTCCTCGGCGCTACGCCGCCAAGTTATCGGACCTGCTCCGATAACCTCGTCCAGTACAACACAATCGATGCATCCGCAACCGCCGAAACCTACTCCTGCCCGGGAATCTGTCTAGCTCTTGACACACGTTATGGCGCCTATGACGAGCTAGACGGCAGCGAGGACATATCGGGCAATCAAATTCTCGACAACACCATAACCGCTTCAGGGGCTAACAATGGGGTAGGCATAGAGGTGGGTACTATTCTTGGCGATAGCGAAGAAGACCCCGATAGGACTGATCCTGTCAAAATCGCCGCCATAATGGATGCCGCCGCCGTCGACAGTAATATTGTGCAAGATAATACCGCCGATGGAGCGGACATGGGCATCTACTTTTACAATGTCACTAACCTGACAATCACCCAAAACACTGTGGAAAACAGCGTCGGTTACGGCATCTACGCCGAGCACGGGCAGAGCGGCACCGTCATTCAAGGCAATACCTTCTCCAACAATGATGTCCAGCTCAAAGATGAGACAGTTGATACAGCAACCCTGGGTCCTCTAGATATTGCGACCATCTTGAATAACAATACCTTTGACCATGCCGTGACCGTTGACCATCCGGGCGCATCCCTTCTTCATGTCATCTGGAGCAGCATCCAGGACGCGATAGACGCGGCGGTCGCTGGCGACACCGTCAATGTGGCGGCGGGGACATATACAGAAGCGGTAACCATCACGCCGGGTGCCGACCTTACTATCCAAGGGGCAGGAAGAGATGTTACAACATGGATTGCTCCTGCAGATGATCCTTCAAGGATGCACTGTATTCAGTGCGCTCTATCGGGCTATACCGGCACTACCACCCTTGATATCTCCGGGTTTACTTTCAGCGTGGAAGACAATGCGATAAGTAATAGCGGTATAGCAATATACATTAATAAAGCACGCACTGGTCCATTGTATCTGGATATCCATGATAATAAATTCGTAGAGACTACCACTATTCCTGATGAAACCGCTAACTCAATGCTTCTCTGCCACAATCGTTATGTTGCTCGTATTGGTGGTGTGGCCCCGGTGAAAATCCACGACAATCTGGATTACACAACGGGCGGAATCGCCATGTCCAACACCCAAGCGTTTGACATTTACAGCAACACATTTGATGGCGGTAGCGATGCTCTCTATATTGGTTATGGCTGCCCAGAAAATACAACCGTAGGCGATCACTATATTTATGACAATACGTTCAGGAATGCCTCAAATGCCTACCCTGAACCGCCATGGCCTGCGATTTTCTTTTCATATTACGGCACAGGTACAGGCATGACCTTCCTGCCCAGCACCATTGAATGCAATACTTTTGAGGAAAATGACGTAGCTATTGGTTATTCTATGGAAAGCGATATTACATACCCTGCTGACGTCATAATATTCAATAACTTTGATAGCAATACAGAGGCAGTGAGTGTATTCGGTACCTATGCTATGACTGTTGACGCCCGCTACAACTGGTGGGGCGATGTCAGCGGTCCCGGTGGTGTAGGCCCCGGAACTGGCGATCCGGTCAGCGATTATGTGTTGTTTTACCCCTGGCTGCACGCTGAAGTGGTTGATTGCGACCCAGGCTATCTACTCGACCACTTCAAGTGTTACGACGTGTTGGATGGAACATACCTAGGGGAGGTCGTGTTGCTGGAGGATCAGTTCCACGATGAGCCATTCGAGGCAGTGGTGGAGTCGCCCGAATTCTTCGGTAACCCTGCCGACAAGTGGCACGACGACACAGTTACAGAGATCTGGAACTTCGACGACCACCTCACGCTCTATGGGCTGACCCCCCTTGAAGAAGAGCCTTGGACGTGGTGCTTGGACGTCTGCAACCAGTTCGACAGCCAGGAGTTCAAAGTGTCCAACCCAGTAATGCTGGCTGTACCGACACGGAAGGCACCACATGACCCATTCGTGGGTCCCGACCACTACCTACTTTACGAGGTAATAGAGGGCGAGCCCCTTGAGGTACCTGTCTTTCTGTGGGACCAGTTCGAAGGCGAACCAGAGGTAATGGTGCTTCAGCCCGTGTATTTCGCTAACCCCGTCAGCAAAGACGGCGGCCTTATTGAGGACCAATACGTACACCTGGTATTCTACGAGATAGTCGGTGCCCCTTACGCTGGAGAGGTCTGGATTGAGAATCAGTTCGGCATGGAGATCCTCAACGTGTCCAATCCAGCTCTCCTGGCCGTGCCCTCCGACAAGATCAACTTCGCGGCTCTCTGCTCCGACCAGATAGGTTTCTACCAGCCCAGCGAGGGCAAGTTTGTCCTGGACATGGATGGTGATGGGGTGTGGAATGCAGCAGTGGACAGGATGACCTATTTCGGTGCGCCGAATAATACACCTATCATCGGCGACTGGAATGGGGATGGCAAAGACGAGATAGGTTTCTACCGGCCCAGCAAGGGCAAGTTTGTCCTGGATATGGATGGTGATGGGCTGTGGAATGCAGCAGTGGACAGGGTGACCTATTTCGGTGCGCCGAATAATACACCTATCATCGGTGACTGGAATGGGGATGGCAAGGACGAGATAGGTTTCTACCGGCCCAGCGAGGGCAAGTTTGTCCTGGACATGGATGGTGATGGGGTGTGGAATGCAGCAGTGGACAGGAAGACCAAATTCGGTAAGCCGGATAATACACCTATTATCGGCGACTGGAATGGGGATGGCAAGGACGAGATAGGTTTCTACCGGTCCAGCAAGGGCAAGTTTAACCTGGATATGGATGGTGATGGGCTGTGGAATGCGGCAGTGGACAGGAAGACCTATTTCGGTGCGCCGAATAATACACCTATCATCGGCGACTGGAATGAGGATGGCACGGACGAGATAGGTTTCTACCGGTCTAGCAAGGGCAAGTTTAACCTGGATATGGATGGTGATGGGCTGTGGAATGCGGCAGTGGACAGGAAGACCTATTTCGGTGCGCCGAATAATACACCTATCATCGGCGACTGGAATGGT
>Ga0209635_10001936_pt1 | contig 15663 bp, 14 predicted proteins | sample DeeMarSWOR230_32_FD_187463 | JGI IMG/M metagenome (GOLD analysis project Ga0209635, IMG submission 187463) | Marine sediment microbial communities from White Oak River estuary, North Carolina - WOR-2-30_32 (SPAdes) (version 2) | ecosystem: Environmental > Aquatic > Marine > Intertidal zone >... | reverse complement strand
CTCCCGGGCAATGAGCTCGCTTTTCTCCTCGTCGGGAAGTTCACTGAAGTCGGTTATGTCCTTACGCCGGGGATTGAAGTCAGTCTTCTCTATCAGGTCAAGCCCTTGGTCGGCCAGCATCCGCACTATTTCCTTTGCTGTTGCCGGGCAGGCGCTGATGCCAGGATAGCCCATGGTGGCATTGATGAATGCCGGCACGGTAGGTGAGGGCTCAACAACGCAGTTATGCCATCCCAGTTCAAAATTCTTCATCATCATGAAGCCGGCAAAGTACTTGATGACATCCTTCGCCGACAGCTCGGGCACGATGCCCTGCACGTGTTTCAGGGCCGCTTCAGCCATTTCTGCTTTGGTGGAGAAATCGCCTCTCCTGGCCTGCATGAGTGTAATACCGAAGATGACGTTCCCGTCCACCGTAGGTTCAATGATGTTCAACTCTCCAGGAATAGGAGGCACACGCCACACATTGTGTCTGACCAGGTCGCCCATCCTCTTGTCCAGGACGCCTACGTATCCCTTGACCGGATAGACCACGAAACTGTCGGCATTCACCATGCGGGCCATCTTATCGACATAGAGTCCAGCGGCGTTGACGATGAATCTGGCCTTGATGGGTCCATTGTTGGTCTTGGCCTCAAATCCGTCCACTCCTCGGGATATGTCCGTTATCTCCGTACCCAACATGGCGTGAACTCCGTTTTGCTCGGCGTTCTCTGCCAGGGCTATGTTCAGCTTAATGGGATCGGTAACAGCTGGCACGGGGTCAAACAGGGCCCCCAGTGCGTCTCTGGTCACGTGGGGTTCCATATCGAACAGAGTATCACGGTCGATCCACTGGTGAGACGTTATGCCGATTTTCTCCGCCCTGGACTGCATCTTGGAGAATTTCGACCTCTGGTCCTCGTTCATGTATACGCCCATCATCCCCACTCTTTTGAAGGGCACCTCCAGCTCTTGGCAAAGGGGCTCCATCATAGGGATGCTGTCCCAGACCAGCTTGCTTCTGCGGTATTCCGGTCTGAACTCGAGGCAGTCACCCCCCTGACACACCAGGCCGATGTTAGCCTTGGTACTTCCCCAACCCCAATCTACCTCTTTTTCAACCAGAGTGGTGTCAACCTTGTACTTGGACAACTCTCTGGCCGCCGCGGCGCCCAGTATTCCGCCGCCAATAATGAGGACCTCGGTTTGATGCGTGCTCATTGTGAGCCTCCTTTCCATGGAGGCTAAATTGTAGTGCGACTTCTGCGTGTAGTCAACCCCCGATAGGTTGGGGCAACTGCCAGTCGCCCTCGAGTGACGTACCATTCTATTGACGGCTTGGCTGCCAAAGCGTATTCTTTTGTCCCGGGTGACCGGGGTGGCCGGATGGTGGTAGCGGTCCGAAGCCATCCGTCGCCTGGAAGGACAGAAGGAGGTAGCAATGCAGGAATACGGTGATTTCCTCGGCGAAGAAGACAGAATGATGGTGGCGACGATCCGGGAGTTCGTGGAAAAGGAAGTAATGCCGGTGAGGCAGCAGTTGGACGAGAACGAGGATCGCAAGCTGGTTCATCATGTTCTGGATGGGCTGGCAAGGCTGGGGCTGCATAAGAGGGGTCTGCCGGAATCGATGGGCGGCATGCGCGCCAATGCGGTGTCGTTGATGGTGGGTTATGAGGAGATCTCTCGCGGTGATTGTGGAATAGCCATGACTCTGAGCATTCCACCGTGGGTGTTTGGCCCGGCGATGCGGTCTCACAACGACAGGGTCATCAACGATCTATGTCCCCGCTTCTGCATGGATGGTGAATTTCACGAGGCCTGTCAGGCGATGACCGAGCCTGCAGGCGGCTGCAATATCGAGAGTGCGGAATACCGGGGGAAGGAGATACATACCATTGCGAAGCTCGAAGGGGATGAGTGGGTCATAAATGGAGCCAAGCAATTCCCCAGCGGGGCCAGCGTTGCCGATGCCTATCTGGTGACCTGTACCACGGACCCGGAACTGAAGGAGGAAGGCATCGCGCTGATCTATGTGCCGGCGGAGACTCCCGGTCTTTCCTTCAGTAAGCCAGAGAACAAGATGGGCATGAGGTACACCGATGTGAATGCCAGCATCTATCTGGACGACGTTAGAGTACCCAGAGAATACCGGGCCTCGTCGGAGCCGGGAAGGGACTACCAGAGCTTCCGCAACTTCCTGTCGTGGGGACGGCTCTCCAGTGCGGCGTTCGCCGTTGGCGCCGCTCAGGCGGCGCTGGACATCGCCCTGGAGTTCACCGGGAACAGGTACTATGGCGGCAAGCAGGTCAGGCAGCATAGCCTGCAGGCCGCCATGCTGGCTGACATGATCATCGGTGTTGAGAGCGCCAGGTTCTACTATCTGTCTGTCGCCACCATGTTCAACAACCGCAAGGTGTACGGAGCTCCCTACGACGACGCCCAGATTGCCAGAGCTACCGGGGCCAAAGTACATGCCTGCGATGTGGCCGTCGACGTGTGCAACAAGGCCATGCAGCTCACCGGTTCCTACGGTTACATGAAGGACTACAACATAGAGAAGTACCTGCGAGACTGCAAGATCATCCAGCTGTGGGAAGGTGGGGCTGAGCTGGGGCGAATAGACGTCGCCCGCGGGCACTACCCCATGGTAGCGTACGTGTAGAAATGCTGGGTTGGGACGGCTGCCTTCTCCTGGGATGATGGTGGTGAGGGCGGATGGGCGCGCAGCCGCAAGCCCGGAAACGAGGAAATGATGAGGTCATCTAGCAGGAAAGTGCAGGGCAAGAGCAGCCCGGGAGACCGGGTGACCGCGCTCCTGGCCGGACGGAGGCCGGACAGGGTTCCTTTCTTCCCTCTGGGTTTCCGGGGGTTCGCCGCCATGAACATGGGCCACAGCATAGGCAGCTCCTATTCAGACAGCGACATGAGCTTGGAGGACCAGCTGTTGACACAGGAGCAGTACGGCTTCGACGGGTTCCCATTCTATGCCTACGGCGCGTATGGGGCGTGGGAGTTCGGGGGGGAGGCGAGGTTCCCCAGTGGTGAGTTCCAAATGGCTCCGTCGGCTGTGCGCTTCGCTGTGGAGACGGAGGAGGATGTGTTGAAGCTGGAACCACCCGACCCCAGGACGGCCGGCGCGATTCCGACAGCCATGAGTTTTTCCAAGGCCGCAGAGAGGGCAGGCATCTGGGTGACCACTCCCACCGCGGGAGTGTTCACCACGGGAGCAAACATCTGTGGCATCCAGAAGATGTGCCGTTGGATGCTGAGGAAGCCGGAATTGGCGCACAGACTTCTCCGCCTGGCCACGGACCACGTCGTGGAGGTCACGCAGTACTGGGTGGATACCTTCGGCCCGGACATCATCGGCTTCACCAGCGAGCCGTCGGCAGCCAATCAGATAATCTCGCCGAAGCACTTTGAGGAGTTCGTGCTACCGTATACCGTGGAGTTTCACCGGAAGATACTTGATACAGGCATAAGGCACATAATGTGTCACATCTGTGGGGAGCAGAACTCCAATCTGCCTTACTGGGCGCAGGTACCGATGGGAGATCCGGGTATCGTTACCTTTGGACACGAGGTTGACCTTACCACGGCCATGGGGTACTTCGGCGATAACTGCATTATAGCCGGCAATATCGAGCCGGCAGTCACCCAGAGCGGGACCCATGAGGAAGTCTACGAGCTGTGCCGGATAGCCATGGAGAAAGCCAAGCATGCTCCCCGTGGGTTCATACTGATGTCCGGGTGCGGGTTCCCGCCGAAGGCGCCCCCGTATAACGTCTATGTCATGGAGAAGGCGGTCGAAGAGCTGGGGTGGTATGACTAGCGGTTCCGGGCGCTCCTGACGGCTCTCGCTCCCGCGCCTTGCAGGAGGGCCGCGATAGCTATGTCGGGTGCCGTTGGAGACGAACAGCCAGGCTTGGCCGCGAACTCTCTCCTACCTTGTGGCGAAAGCCCCCCACGAAGGCCTCCACAGCGACCGGGCAGAACTGCGTCCCCGAGCACCGCACCAGCTCATCCAGTGCCTCTCGGTTGGCCAGGGGAGAGCGATATGAACGGTTGGTGGTCAGGGTGTCGAAGACATCCGCCACGGCCAGCAACCTGGTGACAACGGGTATCTCTTCACCCTGCAGCCCGTGCGGATATCCGCCTCCGTCATATCTCTCGTGATGGTGGACGACGAGTCTTCTTGCTTCCTTCAGAAAGGGAATACCCTCAATGATGCTGGCCCCTATCAGGGGGTGCTGGCGGATGATCTTCTTCTCCTCCCCTGTGAGAGGGCCCGGCTTCGCCAGTATGCTGTCTGGAATGCCGATCTTGCCTATGTCGTGAAGGGTGGCGCCATATTCGAGGACCTCGAGGTCCTCCTCGGGGAGCGAGAGCGCCTTTCCCGCTGCCAGGGCATACTCCGTCACTCTCCGTGAATGCCCGCAGGTGTACGGGTCTTTGGCATCGACGGCGGCCGCGAGCGCCGTGATGGTTCTCTTGTATCCCTCCTCGACGGACCGGTGCAAGCGGGTATTGTCGATTGCCATGCCGGCTATCGAGCCCACCGCCACCAGGGCTTCCAGGTCCTCTGCGGTGAAATCTCTCCCATTCAGTTTGTTCAGCACCTCGAGGACCCCTATGGTCTTGCCACGTACGATGAGGGGAACACACATGATGGACTTGATGGGATATCCCGCCAGCTGATTGATGTCCTTGTTGAAGCGCCGGTCTTTGCTGGTGTCGTTGATGATGAGCGGTCTGCCGTTCAAGGCAACCCAACCGGCAATCCCGGAACCAGCGTCCAGCCTTATGTGTTCGGCAGGTCTATGTCTCTTGCCGTTGGTGAGTTCGAAGAGCAGGTCCCTCTTGCTTTCGTCCAGCAGGAGCACGGCGCAGGCGGAGCACCTGAGCGCGCGCTGGATCATCTGCGAGACATGTTCATCCAGCTCTGCCAGTCCGGAGGCCGAGCGTACCGTCCTGTCGATCTCAGAGAGGAGGTCCATCCCGAGATCGCGCCAGTCCCTGTGGCCGCTGGGCTTCACGCGTGGCGTGGAGCGGCCGTGGCTGGCGTATACGCCTGCTGGGGCTTCCGCCTCTGCTTCTGCTATTTCAACCGGTTCCACTTCCTCTACTCCACGTCCGATCGCATGACTATGCGCTTGGTCTTATCTGATTTGCTTCGGCCTTCAGTCTTTCCAGGTCTTCTTCGGCAAACAGCCTCCAGCCTCTTCTATCCCTGTGCTTCACATCCGGAAATGAGCCCTGCCTGACCCAGCGAAGGAAGGTATTCTTGCTTATCCCCGCCAGTTGACAGGCTTCAGCGGTCCAGTAGTAGTTTCCTCCGTCGATTCTTACTGCCATGCTGCCCTCCGTGTTTCTGTATATGCTGTGTATGCCTAAGTATACATTCGCAGCCTTGACTGTGAATCACCCGAAGGTACCAATCGAGGTGATGAAATGGTAATGGGTGGGGACTCCTGGGACACTGACGTCCAGCCCGGCCACGGCGTGACGGCGGGAGGAAGGGGACAGAACCATATCCCGAACTCAGGCCGTTGGGATATAATGGCGGGAACGGCAGCGGTGACGCTGACGACCCGGCGACAAAGGAGGTGTATTGGTGAAGAAGATCCTGATAACAGGGGCTTGTGGACAGGTTGGCTCGGAGTTGGCGTTGTTCTTGCGGGAGAGGTATGGAAATAACAGCGTGATAGCCACGGGCCACAAGACGAAGCCTAGTGAGACATTGCTCAATTCAGGGCCGTTTCACTACATAGACTGTACCGACATCGAGACGGTCAAGGAGATGGTAAGAAAGTACCAGGTGGATACCATCTATCATCTGGCGGCTCTGCTTTCGGCGGTGGCCGAGGCCAAGCCACACCTGGCCTGGGATGTGAATGTCAATGGCCTGCACAATGTCCTGGAGGTCGCCCGTGAAAGCGGGTGTGCTGTGTTCACCCCCAGCTCCATAGGCGCTTTCGGCCCCAGCACTCCGCACGACAATACGCCTCAGGAGACGGTGCAGCGTCCCAATACCATGTACGGCGTGACCAAGGTTACTGGAGAGCTACTGTGTGACTACTACTACAAGAAGTTCGGTGTGGATACCCGCGGGGTCCGTTTCCCCGGGCTCATTTCCAACGTGACCCTGCCCGGGGGTGGAACCACTGACTACGCCGTGGAGATCTACTACGAGGCGATCAAGCACAGGAGATACACCTGTTTCCTGAAGCCGGGGACCTACCTGGATATGATGTATATGCCCGACGCGTTGAAGGCGATGGTCGACATCATGGAGGCAGACCCGGCCAGGTGGACATTCAGGAACGCCTTCAACGTCTCATCGATGAGCTTCGCGCCGGAGCACATCGCCGAGGCGATCAAGAAGTACGTTCCCGACTTTGTCATGGACTACCGTATCGACCCGGTGCGTCAGGCGATCGCCGATTCGTGGCCCAACATGATGGATGACAGCGCTGCTCGCCAGCAGTGGGGATGGCAGCCGGAGTATGACCTGAGGTCCATGACTCAAGATATGCTGGACAAGCTGTCCGTCAAGTTGAACATGAGCATCTAGACTCCAGGTGTTCAGCCTCGAGTCAGGGCGGCTACACCGAAGAAAGGAGGTGTGAGCTATGGGTGACAGGGTCAAGGGAAAGGTGGCTATCGTGACGGGAGCCGGCTCCATCGCTCCCGGCGTGGGAAACGGTAAAGCCACGGCTATTCTGTACGCCAGGGAAGGAGCCCGGGTCATGGTTGTGGATAGCAGGATTGAGGCGGCCCAGGAGACGGAGCGGATCATTCGAGAGGAAGGCGGAGAGTGTGCCGTCTTTGAAGCTGATGTGAGCAGGGCGGACGATTGCAGGAGGATGGTGGAGAGGTGCATCGAGACCTTCGGTCGGATTGACATTCTCCACAACAACGTGGGCATCGTGGTTCACGGTGGAGCAGTTGAGACCAGTGAGGAGGATTGGGATCGGGTTATGGCGGTGAATCTGAAGAGCATGTTCCTGACCTGCAAGTACGTGCTTCCCCATATGGAAAGGCAGGGCAGCGGGGCCATAGTGAACATCTCCGCTGACGCTGCGATCAGGCAGATGGCCTATCCCGCCATCTCCTACGCTGCCTCGAAGGCCGGAGTGAACGCTCTCACCCGTGAGGTGGCGCTGCGCTATGCCGCAAAGGGGATTCGGGCGAACGCCGTGATGCCGGGCACCATGAAGACGCCAATGGTTCTGGCAACGCTGGGAGACGCCTACGATGGGGATGCTGATGAGGTGATGCGCCAGAGGGACGCTTCGTGTCCCACGGGGCAGCAGGGTGACGCGTGGGATACTGCCTACGCCGCCCTGTTCCTGGCTTCTGACGAGGCCAAGTACATAACGGCAACCACGCTGGTCGTTGACGGCGGCCTGACTGTGAGAGGATAGGGTGTCCCAGGGGCGGACTGCGCTCAGCGTAGCCGGTGGCTGCGCCGGGCCGATCCGATCCTATTTCGCTTTCTCCATAGCGATGAGTCTATAGGGATGTGAACAGGGAGGCCCTTCGGTGTACAGCATTTTGCCTTCCGTGAGATCGATGATCATCGATGATAGCGTCTCCCATTGCTCGATGCGCGGGAAACGCTCATCGGGATGGCGGCAGATCGAATTGGGGTAGCCGAAATGGTCCTTGAGGACGTCTTTGATGCTGTCCCACCCCAGCCTGCCCTTCCTTTCGTTGAAAAGCCGGGAGGCTCGATCGCTGCGAAACACCGTATCCGGCAACGCCGCCTTCCCGGTGTCTCTGGCGCGCAGTCTGGGTGATTCGAAATGGTTGGCATGGGTGAGGATGCCGCCCCGAGGGTGAAGAAACATCAGGTCGTCCGGCGTCAACTCGATGTCAACTGCCTCTCCGTCACGGTGCGCTAGCATTATGTTCATCGAATTGGGCCCGACAAATCCCATAAGCATCCTCAAGCAATCCGGCAGGCTGGTGGAGTTGAGGATGCCGCGGAGCTTGATGAGGAAGGGCAAGCCCGGCCGGAAGGAGTCGACTTCACAGCGGATGAAGTTGATGCATACTCCTATCCCTGCGGAGTTGAACCCTCGGTGACCTATGGTGCCGGCTTCGGTGTGCATTATGATCTGGGGCTTTCCCTGCTGCTTGATTCTGAGGATGATGCAGGAGTTCTCCGCCCCGGCGCGCCAGTCCCAGTTCTGTCCGACATACATGTGATGGTTTTGGGTCACCATCGGAGTCAGGGCAAAGGACGTACATCCTCCAGTGGCAGCCTGTTCCATAGCGATGGAAAGGCAGGCGAAGGTTAGCTCAGTTCTGGCGTTCAGGGCGATGATGTCATCGAATCTGAGGCCAGAGCCCTCGGCCACCCCTTTAAGCTCCTCCACCAGTTCGGGGTCATGCTTCTCAATGTAGGGAACGAACGCCTGGACTTCCTTGAGGATCCTGTCCCGCTCGGAGCCGCCCAGGTGTTTCCACACATTCATGTAGAAGCGAACATTGTCCTCGATAGCCTTCTTGGCCTTACTTCCGTGTTGAAATCCCAGATCATGAGGGCTGCCGCTTACACAGACTACAGGAACTCTCATCGCTTCCTCCTCGTGGAACTGATTTGCCGCTGTCGCTTCGCCTCGGAGCCCGGCCGGGGCCGGTCACAGAAGCTCTGCTCGCTCGATTGTAGCACTCCTCGGGCTGGCTATCAAAGGCAGCAGTGCGTGTCAGAGGCGATGGAGAGGGTACGATTTCACCCTGTAATCCGGAGGGACTATTGAGATTTGCCACGCTAAGGGGCTAGAATACGGCGAAATGCCAGCCCGAGGGTGTAGGTCCTAGATGACGGACATAATGCTGCTGTATGTAGGCGTGATTCTGGTTGCCTTTGAGGTCATAGGTAGGAGCCCGCACTCTCTCAGCTTCCTGCTATTGCCATTCTACCGCCCCGTCAACAGCCTGTTTCAGAAGCCGGAGTTCCTGCGGGAATCGCTGCTGAGGGACTACATGACGTTCGTGCTGTGGCTCGCGGTCAGGGTGGTGCTGTTCGTGGTCGTAATCTGCTCAATGCCGGTGGCAATGGTGCTCATAGTCCTGTGGTATGTCAGCCAGGTGCTGCAACTCATAAGCCGGGGGGTGAACGTCCTCTATCAGAAGGAGCTGACACAATGGTACCGGCAACTGGCCAGGGTGTCGCGGACGCTGCATCCTGGCTACTTCTTTGGCAAGGAGGACTCCGAGAGGTTGACGGCGTCGAGGCAGATGGAGGTTCCGTTTGTGGCCTACACCGGTCTGGCGTTGATTATCGCCAGTTTCATACTGAAGCTCCTGGCTTCGTGACGGCTGGGGGTCCCTGGTCGGTGCTCAGGACCCTGTGGTCTGAGGCGAAGCGGTCTTCGCCTCAGACTCTCCCCCGGGTTCCCCGATTCCTGTCGCTGCACTGTTCTGTCTGCCGCGCGACCAGGCATCTTCGGCCCAGGGATCCCCCTTCAGAGCAGCGACTCCACTTTGGGCTTCAGCTGAGACTCGGGGACCGCGCCGACGCTCTTTTCTACTACCCTGCCGTCTCTGAAGAATAGCAGTAGGGGTATGCTCATTGCCTGGTACTTGGCGGCTGCCAGCTGGTTCTCATCTACGTTTATCTTGCAGAACTTGACCCGGCCGGAATACTCTCTGGCCAGCTTCTCCGTTACCGGAGCGACCATACGGCAGGGGCCGCACCAGGGCGCCCAGAAGTCCACCACGACGGGCAGAGCGCTGTGGAGGACTTCCTCCTCGAAGCTCCCGTCGTTGACTTCGATGACGCCCCCCGGCGCTGTCTCCACGTGGGCCTTAACCTTGATCCGGATGAGTATGTCTCCTGGACGCCCGTCGGTAACCTGCAGTGCATTGGTCAGTCTCACTGTGGCACCATCTGTCACGCCCGGCGGTATTGTCACCCGCAGCTTCTTGCCCTGCCGGGAGAGTATCCTGGCAGTCCCCTGCCCTGCCTCTTCTGCGGTCATCGCCAGCTCGTAGCGAGCGTCGCCCGAGGTCTCGGTCTCATCCAAAGGTTCGCTCAAGTGGTCATTCCTCCCTGTTGTCCTGGGGTTTTCCCCGGTCAAATCGGTCTACGCTGATTCTCCAAATCACTCCAGCAAGGCCTTCAGCAGCTCTTCCCTGTACAGCTCCCTGCTGGATGATGAATACAGCTCGTGGTGACCGTCGTAGAGTATCACGTTGCTAGCTTTCTCTCCAATTGCCTTCAGGCTGACGACGGTGTCCTTGAGGGAACAGAAGACCACACTGCTCTGCTGCATCGGCGGCATGTTCTTCTGGGCCTTCAGTATTTCGCGCAGCCACACGGGAGTGGCCCTCTTGGGCATGGATTCCCAGTCCGCCTCCGTTGCCAGGTCGCCGACCTCCTCCCTGCCGAAATCGATGGGGATCAGGGGAATATTGAGTCCCAGTCTCCGCACCAGCGCCAGTCTCGTCTTCATCAGCTTGTGGCCGAATATGCCCCAGAAGGGGCTCAAGTAGATGGTCTTCTGCTGCGCGTTGAGGTAGGCGGCAATCAGCCCTCCCAGGCTGTATCCGATGACGATGTGGTCGCCCAGAGCCGCCTGGTAGTTCTTGACGGGCTGCACGTAGTCCCGGCCGAAGTCCCTCACGCTGTCAGGGGACTCCACCACATGTGTTCTGAAGCCGGCGCTGGTGGTCAGGTCCACCAGCCAGGTGAAGCCATGGTTGTCCAGCTTCTCGCCCCAGCCGAGCAACAAGAGGAGGTCTCTGCTATTACTCTCACCGCAGACCCTGCTTTTCATGCCGAGCTCCAGCAGATGGTAGATTTCGCTGCCCATATCTGGGTGTCTCGCCCCAATCTTGGAGCATCATGGCTGCCGCTCTCATGTGGCCCACATTGTAGACGACAGGGTGGCGGCGGGGAAATGGTGGTGGCGTGGTGCTTGTGCTATTTGTTCTTCTCTTTGAGATTCAGCGTCCTCTTGACCAAATCCTTCTCATGGTCGTAGTCGATGACCCGCTGGAGCATTATCTTCTGAGCCTGTATAGGCCCGGCGCCGTGCCAGGTACCCACGCCATGAAGCCCTGCCGTCCAGTTCTGCAGGTGCTTGTGTACCTTCAGGATATTCTCCGTAGGCTCATCCGAGCCGAAGCTATAGAACTGATTGATGTAATCCTTGACCTCGGGGTTGTTCAGCTCTTTCAGGGATGGCAGCGTGACGATCAAGCCTCCTCCTATGTCGCCAGCCAGTGCCATTATCCTCCAGAAGGCGTTGGCTACGTTCAGCTTGGAAACGTTGCCCATCAGCTCGTCCGGCAGAAACACGCCTGACCCGACTGGCTCTTCACAGCCCTTGTGGGCGGCGGCCAGGCCGCAGGAGCGGCAGGTTTCCCGCAGTGCCACCATCTCCGCCAGTTGTTCGTTGATGTGGGTTGCTTTCTCCAGGCCCTTGTATTCCTGGATCAGTCTTGCGCTCCCGATGATCTGGTTCATGAAGCCGACCTTGCAGGTTCCGCCGCAGGTCATGCGGTGTGTTCTGGCAAAGCGGGTTACCAGTTTGACCGAATAGGGGTACTCACCGCAGTGAAAGACGCGTTTCCAGGGGACAAAGACGTTGTCGAAGACAATCATGGATGTCTCGCGCTGGCCGTAGAGGGGATTACCCAGCTCTTCGATGTCGTCCGCCATTTCTCTCTCGGCGGAGTAGGGGGTGTACTGACACACGAAGGTGATTCCTTTGGCATCCGGGGGTGTGGCAAAGGCCACCGCATAGTCTTCTTCGCCCTTGGCATGGGCTGACTGAGGCAAGACCACCAGCTCGTGGCTGGCGAAGGCGCCGCTGATGTTGATTTTGGCCCCCTTCACGACGATGCCATCTTTATTCTTGTCGATGACTCTCAAAGAAAGATAGGGGTTGGGCCAATTCGCCACCCTTTCGTTTCGATTCCCTCGCGGCTCGGTGAGGGCGCCCGCCACAGAGAGGTCTTTGGTCTGCACCATCTTCAGGTATTCCATGAAGCGGGGACGATAGTTCGTGCCCAGATCCCTGTCCATCTCCCAAGTAGTGCTGGCCAGGGAATGAAATACGTCATATCCCACGCAGCGGTATATACATGTCCCCAGCATCTCAGAGGTGAAGGTTCCGGCTTCGGCCTTCTTGACCAGGTCTTCGTTGCTGGCGCTGACATAAGTGTAGCGGTTCACCACGTCGTTGATGAGCGGCGAGTGGGCGGTCATAATATGCCTGTACCTGGGATCCAGTGCCCAGGCATAGCTTGCCTTGTTGGCCTCCACGACCGTCCTGGTGTTCTTGTTGGTGAGGATGCTCTCAACTCTCTTTCCGTTCATGAAGATGCGCGGTTTCAGTTTCTTCAGACTCTCTTCGAATTGCTCCGGTGTCATCAATGCCATTTGCCTCTCCTTTTGCTCTGCTCTGCCCGTTGTTCAACGCAGGGAGAACACTACTATGCCATTCTCAATATTTCGACGTACGCTTCCTTCGCCCTCGAGATACTCTAGGTGGGCCAGAGTCTCTCCTACTGCGAATACTTTCTGAGTCATGGGGAAAGATTCCCACGAGGAGATCTGGATATCCCAGGTCACCCAGGGAGCCACCTGAAAGGCGGTCTTCTCGCCGTCCTCAAGGGCCGCGGCCACCTCCCCTAATCTCGCCCGATGGTGTTCCTGCAGCTCCGCGATCCTCTTCCTGTGGTCGTTCGAGTTGCCCCTGTGGCCGGGAAGCACCAGCCCGACGTCAAGCCCACGCACCTTGTCCAAACTCCTCAGGTATTGCCCCAGGGAGTCCCTCATGCAGGGCCAGGTCGTGATATTGGGCGTGATGTCGAAGAGGATGTGGTCGCCGCATAAGAGGACCTTCCTGTCGGCCTCGTAGAGGCACATGTGTCCCGGGGTGTGCCCCGGCGTCTCGATGCAACTGAAGGAGTAGTCTCCAACGTCAATCCTATCGTCCTGTTTCAGGATGGAGAAGTCTATATCCCGCTTCGGTCCGTGAACACGACCCGGATGCCTTTTCACGACCCCTTCAATCGCTTCTTGGGGGAAGCCGTGTGTCTTGAAGAAAGCCCCGAGCTGCTCCCAGTATTCCCGGCCGGGGTTGGCCAGAGGGGCGTCCCCTTGGTTGAAGTACACCTTCGACGAGTCCGTGGCCAGCTCTCCCACCAGTCCCAGGTGGTCTGCGTGCAGATGGGTAACGAAAAAGTCCGCGTCCTTCAGGTCGACGTTCAAGCTGTGCAAGCATGACAGCATGTCATTCATGCACTCCTCCCGGTTGAACCCTGTGTCCACGATAAGGCAGCGCTCCTGTCCTCTTATGAGGTAGGAGTTGGTGGCCTTGAGAGGGCTCCCGGGAAGGTCGATTTCCATTCTGTACATACCCGGTAGGATCTCTTCAACCATTTGCGTGTGCTCCGGCCATGCTGTTGTCCATTTCGCTGCGCATGATGACGGCGCAGCCTGCCCATTATATCGTATTCAGGGAGCTGGTGTTTTCCCAGTGCGTTGTTGTCTGGAGCCTTGACAGCAGCGGACAGTTGAGATAGATTCGCACTTTGGGAATACTGTTAAGGGTGACAACCAACGCTGAGCTTCCAGGGCTTCGGATGCTGTGCCCGAAGGATGAAACATGAGTTACCTGGTGGTAATGCCGCTGCCGGTTGCAGGCGAAGCGGCGAAGTACCCTCGCATGTTCGAGGAATTGGGAGTCGGCTTCGTGGGGCGGGAGTGCAGCACGGATGAGGAACTCATCACGCTGGCACGCGACGCCGATGCGGTTATTACCTCGGGGAGTCAGCGCCCCATGCCTCGAAGGGTGATAGAGGAGCTGTCGCGGTGCAGGATAATCGCTGTTGTTCAGATAGGCTATGACAGCATCGATACGGCCGCGGCCGCTGAGCGGGGCATGCTGGTGACCAACGTCCCTGGCTACTGCGTCGAGGAGGTCTCGGACCATGCGATGGCCCTAATTCTGGCGTGCACGAGGAGAGTGGTTGGCGCGAACAGTGCGGTGAAGAGCGGGTATTGGCAATTCGGGCCAAGATCGTCGATCATCACGGAAGTGATACGGCCGGGCATAGACCGGCTGCGTGGGCGGACGCTCGGCCTGTTCGGCTTTGGCGCGATAGCGAGAGCCGTTGTGCCCAAAGCAAAGGGGTTCGGGATGCGGATTATTGCCTGTGACCCCTATGTGGACAGTTGCGTTGGAGCCGACATGGGAGTTGAGATGGTGGACTGGGTTACCCTTTTGCAGCAATCTGATTTCGTGTCCATCCACGCTGCTCTCACGGCAGAGACCAGGTATGCTTTCAATCGGGAAGCTTTCGGCAGAATGAAGGCATCGGCGTGTCTTGTCAATACTGCCCGCGGAGGGTTCGTGGACGAGCAGGCCCTCCACCAAGCGCTGACGACAGGCGAACTGGCTATGGCTGCACTGGATGTCTTTGATACCGAACCCCCAGAGCCAGGGAACCCACTGCTATCCCTGGACAATGTCATCAGCACGGGGCACTGCGCCTACTGCTCCCCACAGGCTCTTGAAGTGAAGTGGCGATGGCCTGTCGATGAGGTGGCACGCGTGCTCAGGAATGAGTGGCCAATCGCCATCGTCAACCCCCAGGCCAAAGAAAGGTTCGTCTCACGATGGGGACAAATGGTGGAGGCCGCAGCACCTCAGTCCTGATGCCGCTCGCTGTTTGTCTGTAGGTACTCAAGCCCGTTCGCCAACTCGTCATGGGACGTTCCCACTGTACCAGCAGGATGCGGGGGTAGTAGAATGGCCTGAGTGTGAAAGGAGGCTAGAGATGTCCGGGCTGTCGGAAAAGGAGATGCTGAATAAGCTGTTGAGGTTCAACACCCCGACGGTGGGAAACGTAGTGGCTTCCTATCCTGAGCATGCTCATTGCCTCGGTCTCTATGATCCGTGGAAGGGAAGATGGTACACCGATCAGTCAGTGAGGTGCATGTTTCCTAAGATGGGGAGGAGGATAGGCTACGCGGTTACCATGGTTCTTTCCCTGCCTGACTCGGAGCATCCGCCGGTGTCATATATGGACCTCATAGATGCTCTGGAGAGGTCGAGGAAGCCCTCGATAGTCGTGTGCCAGGAGCTATTTCCACCGGAGATACTCGACAGGGCGGGGCTCTTCGGGGGGCAGTCTGCAACCCTGTACAAGGCATGCGGGGTTGTGGGAGTTATTGCCGATGGTCCCTTGAGGGACATCGATGAAGGGCGTGCTCTGGGGGTCCAGCACCTGATGACGGGTATTACCTCCGGACACGGAAACCTTGCCATTAGAGGGGTGAACGTGCCCGTCACCGTTGCAGGAATGGACGTGGCGCCGGGCGAGTTGGTCCATATGGACGAGAATGGGGCGTGCAAGTTTCCCGCGGACAGGCTGGCGGAGGTCTGCGACGATATCGATGCCTTCAGCCAGGAAGAGGCCGACCACGCTCAGCTACTGCTTGCGGCGAAGAACATCACCGACTTGAAGGCAGCGTGGAAGAAGGTAATCTCCAAGGGTGTGGGTCTTGATGAGCCTGCACTCAAGTAACGAAAACAAAAAACAAAACCCCAAGTAACCTCACCTCCGCTTCGTTCCTTTCGGCCATCGCCTACGTGGTCACCCGCCGCGGCTCAATTACTTGGGGGCGTCAACATTAAAACCCCCGACCTG
>Ga0209635_10001935_pt1 | contig 15664 bp, 14 predicted proteins | sample DeeMarSWOR230_32_FD_187463 | JGI IMG/M metagenome (GOLD analysis project Ga0209635, IMG submission 187463) | Marine sediment microbial communities from White Oak River estuary, North Carolina - WOR-2-30_32 (SPAdes) (version 2) | ecosystem: Environmental > Aquatic > Marine > Intertidal zone >... | reverse complement strand
CCAGCCTATCCGAAGCCGGTCTTACCTTCCCCGCTGTCAGCCAACAGGCGTTCAAAGATGAGTATGCCATCTACTACAGTACTGACCCCGGCCCCACAGTTTCAGCCATTATTACCCACATCGAAGCCCAGGGCGACACGCTGATCGATTTGCGTGTTGAGCGTCCGTCCCTTGAAGAGCGTTTTCTGGAAATCACAGGCGAAGGGGGTAACCAGTGAACGCTTTTGCCAACCACTTTTCGTTTGAGTTCCGCACCGGGATTCGTGACAAGTCCTTACTCTTGATGAACTATCTCTTCCCGATAGGCCTTTATGCCGTGCTGGGGCTCCTTATGACCGAGCTCAACCCACCTTTTGTTGAGACTATGATCCCGGCAATGATCATCATCGCAATCCTATCTGGTACAATGCTTGGCTTACCCAACCCACTAGTAGCAGCGCGGGAAGCCGGCATCTTTCGCAGTTACAAGATCAATGGTGTACCGGCAATCTCGATCCTGACCATACCAGCGTTGACAACAGTATTGCACATGGTAGTTGTTGCGGTGATAATCACTGCCACGGCACCCTTGTTCTTCAGCGCACCAACACCCATCAACTGGGCCAGTTTTATCCTGGTCTTCTTGCTGACGGCCTTTGCCCATGCCGGACTTGGTATGCTGATCAGTGTTATTTCATCCAGTACGCGTGCCGTTGTGCTATGGTCGCAACTAGTCTTCTTGCCGTCAATGCTGATAGGCGGACTGATGGTGCCTTACAGCATGTTGCCCGATGCGCTCGGTAGAGTTGCACTACTGTTGCCTGCTAGTCACGCTATGAATGCCTTTCAAGGGTTAGCCCAGAATCAAAGTGTTGCTTTTGACCCGCTCTGGTCGGTCCTCATCTTGTTGGCAGGCGGAATATTGTCGTTTGGACTTGCGAACTATCTCTTTTGCTGGGACAGGCTTAACAAAACGCGGCGTGGGCATCCAGCATTGGCATTGCTGGCCTTATTGCCCTATGTCCTCGGTGTGGCTTTACTATAGTGACTGTAGATGATATAGGAAATCACGGTTAGAAGGAGGATACCATGAAGGCGATTGTATATACAAAGTACGGACCACCCGATGTTCTTGAACTAAAAGAGGTTGAAAAACCCGCTCCCAAGGACAATGAGGTACTCATAAAAGTACATGCTTCAACGGTAACGCCAATGGACTGGAGATTTCGAAATGGCAAGACCATTATTGCCCGATTTATGACAGGCCTGCTAAGACCAAAAAATAGCATATTGGGGGTTGAGCTGGCAGGAGAAGTCGAAGCAGTAGGTAAAGACGTGAAACTATTTAAACAAGGTGACCAGGTCTTTGGAGGAGGACGTCCTGGTGCTCACGCAGAGTATACATGTATGCCCGAAGACAAAGTGGCCATGAAACCGTCCAATATGACCTATGAGGAGGCTGCCGCAGTTCATTTTGGGGCTGTTACTGCGCTACTATTCCTGAGAGACTATGGGTGTATTCAGAGCGGACAGAAAGTCCTGATAAATGGAGCTTCCGGTGGAGTGGGTACGTTTGCGGTACAACTGGCCAAATACTTTAGAGCGGAAGTTACTGGGGTATGCAGTACCACGAATTTAGAATTAGTGCAATCGCTCGGAGCAGACAGGGTGATTGACTACACCAAAGAGGATTTTACGAAAAGTGGCCAGACCTATGATATTATTTTTGACGCGGTAGGGAAGAGTTCATTTTCAAAATGTAAAAGTGCGCTAAACCGAAACGGCATCTATCTTTCCACGGTAGCTACCATTCCACTGATTCTGCAAATGTTATGGACTTCAAAGATAGGTAGTAAAAAAGCAATATTTGCGATGTCACCACTCAATAAAGAAGACCTTATCTTTCTTAAAGACCTCATTGAGGCTGGAAAGGTAAGGTCGATCATTGATAGGTGTTATCCATTGGAGCAAACTGCCGAGGCTCACAGGTATGCCGAGCAAGGACACGCCAAGGGGAAAGTAGTAATAACTTTGTAAGGTCCAATCCAGACTTCTACTAGTCAAGTGTTCGACTGTATATCGTCCGTAAAAGTGGGGCATTTTGTCCTTGGTATTGGTGGACACTTCGGAAACTAAAGCCCCTGCTCATGAGGGAAAACGCTGCTAACACAAAAGAGACTTCATCACGAAAGAAAAGACTTGGTTTCCCGAGCAGGATTCGAACCTATAATCCTCGCTTCATGTATAGGCCAGCCTGAAAAACAGCGCCAGCACATAAGTCAGGTAGACCATGAACAGGACAGTTACACTTCCGTACGCTGCTGTTTTCATAGCTGTTTTCATATAGAATTTCATATAGAACCGCCTTCCATCTAAGCAAAGAGCTAAGCACTCCCATTCTAGTCTCCTTGCTTCAGGTTCAACCTTCCTCTTGGAAATTGAAAATATATACCACACATTTGTAAATTTGTCAAGTATGAACGAAAATTGGATCATTATTCCACCTGATTGGACGTTTGTCAAGCGCGCTAGGAAAAAGAGGTGAAACATGGAAGGCAGCATTGTGGCTATCTAGGGCTCGGACAACGACCTCACTATCAATTGAAGGTCCCTAAAAAGGTGAGCGTTACTTAGAACGAGCTTTTACTGGTTCCGCTGGAGACGATGCGTGATATGAAACTTGATACATCATGTCCGAAAGAGAAGCCAGCAAAGGTGAGGAAAACCAAAAAGGGGGATGAAAGATGATTGAGAATAAAAAGCTCCCCGGGCAGGATTCGAACTGTGAACTGGCGAAAGCCCCATTGTTGGGCTACTGCCCAGCATCCACCGTCGTTTCACTTCCTGGGCGTGGCTCAACAATCCGATGAAACTTTCAAGAAGTAAAGCATTCTTTTATTGAGAGTTGAACATTGTGGAACCTGGTTCAATGCATAGACAGAGTCGGGCCGGAAAGGGCTTGGTTTACACGGGTATCTCTAATAGATGATGTGCTCTTTCTGAAGCTGTTCAAGACGTGCAGTCGGCATACCGAGCAGCTTTCCAAAGACATATTGGTTGTGCTCACCGAACAGCGGGGCATGGCGCGTGACCGCCGCCGGCGTGGCCGAGAGCTTCCAAGGTTCACCCACCAGTGTTTGTTTACCTATCACTGGGTGATCGATCTCAGTATATACCCTCCGCTCCCTCAAGTGGGGATTGTCGAAGAGTTCCTCACTGCTGAAGGTGGGCATGGCGGCCACCCCTGCCCCCTGGAGTAACTCCATTGCCTCATAGTGGGTGTGGTTCAGCGCCCATTCCGAGATAAGCCTGTCCAGTTCATCCTCGTTTGCCTTCCTGGAGAAAGCATCGGCGAATCTTGCATCCTTTGTCCACTCCGGGTTGTTGATGGCATTGCAGAAGGACTGCCACTCCTCTTCGGAGGCAACAGCGATGCTTATCCACTTGTCCTCGCCCTGGCATCGGTAGCAGTTATGGGGAGCCATGGACGGGTCACGGTTGCCATTACGGGTTTGCTCTCTGCCATTCATGGCGTAGTCCATGAACGTGTCGCCAATGAGAACGGATATCGCTTCGGATGAGGAGAGGTCGATGTACTGGCCCTTCCCCGTTCTCGAGCGGTAGATAAGGGCAGCCATGATGGCAAGGAATGCGCTGGTACCGACCAGTAGGTCAGTGCGGCCACTCATTAGGGATGGCGTGCCATCCCGGTGACCGGTGAGATGTGATAGCCCGCTCAGGGCTGCGAATGTCGGCGCGTAGCCAGCATAGTTCCATTCAGGACCTGTGCTCCCGCGAGAGGATGAGGACAGATAGACTATATCTGGCCTCACCTGCCTCAACGCTTCATAGTCAAGACCCAGCCTATCCATTACCCCGGGACGGAAGTTCTCCACGACAACATCGCATACTTTAGCAATGTCCTTTGCCAGCTCCACGCCCTGGGGGTGGGAGAGATTGAGCGTTATGTCCAGTTTATTGAGGTTGAGGTTGTTGTAGAGTTGCGATTCATCCTTCCCCTTATACGTGGTGGCCAGTGTCACGGAGAAAAACCTCGTGCGATCAGGCCGCCGCTCGCTTTCAACCTTGATGACCTCCGCCCCGTTGAGGGCCAGAAGCATTGAGCAGTAGGGGCCGGCCCAAACTTGGGTAAAGTCAAGGACCCTCACCCCTCTCAGTCCGCCTGTGTTCACCGTGCTCCTCCTATATAACCCTTGCCTCTTTTAGCTTTACCACATCATCTCCGCTGTAACCTAGCAGCCCGCAGTAGACCTCATCATTGTGCTGGCCTAAGGTAGGTGCCGGTCGCTCGACTCGCCACGGCGTCTCCGAGAGCCAGTAAGATGCCGAAGGATAGGCGAGCCTACCGGCCTCCGGGTGCTCGATGTCCACGAAGAACCCCCGTGCCTTGAGCTGTTCGTCGCGTTCGATCAATTCACCTTGAGACCTTACTACACCGGCCGGGATTCCTGCCGACGCAAGCTTGCGATACAGATCCTCTTTGAAAAAGGCCCCGGTCCATTGAGACATGAAAGGGTGCAATTCCATGGCATGCTTGAAGCGACTTTCCTCATCCTTGAACCTCTCGTCCTTGGTCCACTCTGGATTGCCCATGAGCTCCACCAGCGCCTTCCAGTGGCGTTCCTCGCCAATGGCAATTAGAGCATGGCCATCCTGGCAAGGTAAGGGCACGGTCCCACCGAAGGGTCGCACCCTCCGGCTTATGAAGCCCTCTGTAGGAAACATGCTGATCTCCACCCTGTCATAGGCGATGGATGACTCTTGTTCGGAGACATCTATGTGCTGGCCCTCGCCGGTCATTTCCCGGGCGTATAACGCTACCAGGGTCGCCGCGGCAGCACTGAGGCCATTGCTGTAGCGATCAAATAGACCGCCCCCCTTTACTGGTCCCAGTTCTTCCTCGGATGCGTCGACGGGGGTGAGAAATCCGGCCCCGGCACCGTGGCTGATGGTGAGGCTATGGGCCTTGTAGTCCCGGTATGGCCCGGTCTGGCCGAAAGGAGTTATCGAGGTCATGATGAGTCGGGGGTTGGCTAGCTTGAGCACATCGTAGGAAAGACCCAGTTCCGCCATCACCCCTGGAGGTCTGTCTTCCACCAGTACGTCTGCCCATTCCACAAGTGCCAGGAATATCTCTTTGCCGGCGGATGTCTCGGGGGCGAGGGTGATCCCGAGCTTGTTGGTGTTGACGTAGAGGAAGAGGCCGCTTCGCTCGGGGTGGGGGATATCATTGGGGAACGGGCCTCTCCGTCTCGCCTCATCGCCAATCTCCGGCCTCTCGATCTTGATCACCTGGGCGCCAAGGTCAGCCAGGAGCTTAGTGCAGTAGGGGCCCGCCACAAGACTAGCGTACTCTATGACCTTTACTCCTTCCAAAGACCTTTCTTTAATTCTCATCTCACAGCCATTCTTGAAACCTCCGTGCATCAAGAGTATAGCATAGTAACTGCAGGCTATCTAGTCTAGTGTCCGCTTGAGGCAGCTAAAGAATGTGTTTAGCATGCGATAGTGCGGTCATCTCAATGCTAGTATTGTGATGCGCGCTTGCCTGTGTCGGAGAGAGGCTGCTGAAATAAAGGTGAATTCTGGCTCCCCGAGCAGGATCGGAACTGTGAGTTAGCGTAAGCCCTCGTATGGGGCTACTTCACAGCCTCTACCCTGCCGCTTGACAGCACAACATCCCTTTCCAACATTGTAACTACCTCATGAACGCTGACCCGTTGGGGTGAACTTTGTGACGAGGCTCCCCAAGGCTCCAACGGTTGACAAACAGATAAATATAGGTTACGCTTTCCACACACGAAACTCGATTGCGAGATTATGTCACCTACTTATTCCTCCAAATTGTTCCATTATAAAGTGACATCAGTAGTCGGGCACAGAGTCCGCCTCATTGATATCACCGAGGCAGCAACATCGTTGTACGAAGTGACGAAATTTGCAGACCATATAGTCTGAATGGCTCATGGGAAGCCGGGAAGATCTGATGCTACTTTCTATCTAAAAGCAGCGGTTAGGTGAACCTAGAGTCCATCTACAGTATCTGTTAGGCGGGGATGTGATATTGCAGGAGGCATCTATGCATACAATTGAGTGGAACAAACGATGGGCCAGGGACCTGAACGGGTTTACTAGTCGCAAAAAAACACGTGGTTATTATGGGGACCAATGGGGTGACCCGGATGTTACCGGGCTACGTCGGCTACCTCATTGGATTCGACTAATTATTTTAAATAGAGCAATGCCAGCCAATCTTTCAGATATTGTTAAGTATTATGTTAAGCCGTATGTGACGCCACAAAGCGTGGTATTGGAAATCGGTCCAGGCGGAGGACGATGGACAAAATACCTGTTGGCTGCAAAAGAGATTATTGTCGTCGAACTGAATCCGGAATTCTTTCCTTATCTTCAAGAACGTTTTAAAGACTGTTTGTCGAAGTTTCGTTTTTACCATACTTCAGGATACGAGATGGACGGAGTCGAGGCGGATAGTGTTGATTTCATATTTACTTTTGTGACATTTGTCCATATAGAGCCTGACGGGATTTACTCATACTTGGGGCACATTAAAAGGGTATTGAAACCAGGTGCTATTGCAGTAATTCAATATGCAGACAAAACAAAAATACAAGCCCGAATGAATCGGGGGTTTTCCAATATGAATACAAGAAAAATGGAAGCCTTCGTCTCTCAATATGGCTTCAGGCTTCTTGACCATAATACTCGTCTTCTTACTCATAGCAATATAGCTGTAATACAGAAATGTTGATAGCATCCGCCTGAATTATAAGATTTACCTTCGGCAATTTCACATATCCTCAATCTCTTTGCAGAAATCCATTTGATAGGGGTGAACATTAGTATAGTGCGGGAGTGGCAGGCATTAGTACTATTTCTGAATCAGATGCTCTCAGGCCAATCTAGGTCGCCTGCTACTCAGAGGGCAACTACGCCGACCGCTCGGCTTTACGTTTTGAACCCAATGGTTACTTACAAAAACTTCAGGCTGTCATTAAAGCTTACGGAGCGGGTATATCGCTGTACCCTCTCTAGGCTTTCACAGCTGTCGAAAGACCCCTGTTTAGCTTTTTACCATAACAGCCTCCCTTTCCAATATTGTAACTACTTCGTGAACGAGCAGGGGTTGAGGTACTAATGCATACAGTTATTACGGCAGATGGATCCGTAACCCTTGCTTTTTCTTCTCCACGTATATATGCTATTGCCACACTACATTGTGCCTAAGCAGGAGGCAAACGTAATGTAAGGAGGTGTTGAATATGGCAACGCGTTGCGAAACCTGCCCAATGCGTCGTCGTGCAGAAACAAAACCCAATTCAGTAATCACCAAGATATGGAGATGGCACACGAAGTGGTGTCCGGGGTGGAAGAAATATCAAGAGGAGTTGGCTAGACAACAGTAAGAGTGGTGTGGCTGATCGGACTCAATTGGTCTGAGATGAGAACTAAGGTCGGTGGAGGAGGATGCTAGCCTTTATCTGAGAGTTGCGGATCAAATTTAAGGAGCGTTGATATGATTGGCTGCTTTTCCATACTAGCGGTTATACCCGGTTTCTTTTTGAGTTCTCTCTTCGTCATGCTTTTCTGGGGAGTGATCGCCCCAGACTTAGGAATAGAGTCAATAGACTATCCCATGGCTATGTTGATAACGATCGCCCTCTGGCTGGCTGTAGCGCCTTTGGCAGTGGCTGGTAGAAGAGTGAAGCGTTCTGGGAAATAGGAAACTTAACCATCCCCATGGCCATAGAAAAAGATAGAACCCCTGAACGAGAAGTTCTATCTATGAAAAGACTTGGCTCCCCGAGCAGGATTCGAACCTGCAACCTAGCGGTGAAAGGTTCATGTTGACCTCAGTTGGGGGCCTCATTTCTCCACCTCCACCGTTGCCTCTTGACAGCCAGCAAGTAGGGCGTTAGCATAACCATAGTAGTTGACAGTGGAATCCAGGTTCAAAGAGTGGAGCGCGATCACTAATCCGCTGAAGGAGGACTGTAATGGCAGCAGAGGACAGGAAGCGGGCAATCAACCGCCTGGAATCGAGAAAAGTGATGCGCCCCATGGTAGACAAGATGTATGCCGATGGGGTAATGGCGGCTATGGAAGGAAGGCCAGTGGCGTGGTGCATGGTCAACTGGTGGGAAGGAGACCTTATACTCCGCGCCATGGATGTGACCCCGGTTTACCCTGAGAACTATGGCACTGTCTGTGCCGCCGACGGGGTTGCCCAGAGCTACCTGGGGGGGAGTGAGGTGGAAGGCTTCCCCACCCACTTATGCGGCTATGCTCGTAACACGTTCGGCTACACCGCTAAGATGAAGGAACTAGGGGTGGTGCCGCCCGAAGCCCCCATCGGGGGAATGCCCAAGCCCACCCTGATGATGAGCTCCGGGGGTTTTTGCGATGCCCGGTACAAGTGGTTCCAGGCGCTCAGGCGGTACTGGGACGTGCCTGTCTGGGTGCTGGAGTTCCCCCACCCCGGCCCCGAGGAGACCTTCATGGAGGGTACCCAAGAGGCCAACATCAAATACATGGTCACCGAGCTCAGGGCCTTTGTCGCTTTTCTGGAGCGACTTCTGGGGAAAAAGATGGACTGGGATCGGCTGAGCACATTGCTGGATAACCAGGATCAGGTGTTCCAGGTCTGGTGGGAGACCAATGAGCTGCGCAAGGCCATTTCCAGCCCCATGCACGCACGGGACTTCTGGACAATCATGGTACCCTGTCTCTATGAATCGGCGGAGAAGGAGTCCCTGGAGGGCTATAAGCAGGTATACGGTGAGGTCAAAGCCAGGGTTGATGGTGGAATCGGGGCAGTGGCCGAGGAGAAGTACCGTCTGATGTTCGCCGAGCTCCCCCCGTGGCACAGCCTGAACTTCTTCGATAGGCTTGCGGAAAGGGGATGGAACTTTGTCGTCGAGAGCATGGGCTACCATCCACCGCCACCCTTGGAGTTGGAGGGGGGCGACGATCCGCTGGAGCGCATCGCCCGCTGGACTTATTGGTTCTTCATCTATCCCCTGGCCCACGCTAAGAAGAAGGACTATCCACTGGTGGCTGGGGCCCAAGCCTACTACAACTGGGCCCGGGAGTATAAGGTGGACGGGCTACTGCTTCACCCCCTCCTCACCTGTCGCACCGCCACCTTCTGGCTGACCCATGCCGTGAACGTATTAAGGGATCAACTCGGTGTGCCATCAATTGTGGTTCAGGGTGATATCGTGGACGTCACCGTCTTCGATGAGGCCGCAGCCTTAAACCAGGCCGAGGCCTTTGAAGAGACCATGGAACACTACCGGAAGGCCAGGAAGACGCAGGGTCTGGACTGGTGACCGCCGCACTGGCGGCTTCACATCGGGGCACAATGTATTGAGGACTTTAGTCAGGGAGATCTTGGGTGCCCTGCTTGTTTGGGTGGTCAAAGCAACAGAGGCTATCTGGTGGAACTAGGCTAGGTGAACATCGACTATACCATTCTTACACCTAGAGAAAAATATAGAACCTCTGAACGGGAAGTTCCAACTATCAAACAATCTGGCTCGCCGAGCAGGATTCGAACCTGCAACCTAGCGGTGGAAGGTTCATGGTGCCCTCAGTTGGGTACTTCAGTTCTCAGGCTCTGCTGTCGCCTCTTGACAGCACAGCCACCCTCTCCAACCTTGTAACTACTTCATGAACGCATAGGGGTTCAGCTAGACAATAGGCTTAGTCCGGCACAGTCCAGCGCTACAACTTGACAGACAGAGAAACACGAATTATTCTTTAGCAAGTTGTACATGTCGCACTTGCCGTGTTCACCGACACGGACTTTCAGCAGGCCACGATATTACAGATAGCCAAGGGAGCTGGCATAGCACAAGCTACTATATATAAACATTTCCAGAGCAGGGAAGATCTACTTCACTCCATTGCAGCAGAGAAGCTGAGGGAAAGAACAGAGGGAGTGAAAGAACATCTTCTAGGCATATGGGGAGTCGTGAACAGGTTGAGGAAAATGACGTGGTATTAGCGCCGCTAGGAGGGGCAGGAGTCTGGAGATATCCAGCCTCACATCCATGCCCGTCTGGTAGCCATGTTTTATTTTAGCGGCTTGCAGCTTCTCACTATGCATTGGCTTATGGTTGGTCAGTCGTATAGCCTAGCCAATGCGGCCCACGATTTTAACGACACGTTCTTTTGTGCAGTCAGAACCACTAGTGCATAAGCAGTACCATTTCGGTGCCCCTTTACCGAGGCGCTGAAAGGTTCAGTGCCTTCCTTTGAATAAGGAAAGGTCAGTAGATAGCTAGGCCGATGGCCTGGAAATGAGGGCTATGCAATTTAAACATATCGCATACTCCAAGGAATCTCATATCGCCACTATTACCCTAAACCGGCCTGATAAGCTCAACGCAATCGTCCCGTCTATGCTCGAGGAAATGATCAAGGCGCTTGCCGACGCCGTCAAAGATGCTGAGGTGAGGGTGCTTATCTTAACCGGAGCGGGAAGGGGGTTTTGCTCCGGTGCAGATCTGCGCTCGGTAACTGAGGAGCCTCCAAGTATCTCATTGGCCAATCGAGTGATGGAGTTCTCCCAGCTCTTGCTAAGTGCTGAGAAACCCATCATCGCCGCTATCAACGGTCCAGCGGCGGGCTGGGGCTGCGAGCTAGCCCTTCTTTGCGACATGAGAATAGCTTCAGAGAGAGCGCGCTTTGCCGAGGTCTTCGTTAGGCTGGGGGTGGTTCCCGATGGGGGAGGAACGTGGCTGCTGCCCCGCCTGGTGGGCTGGGGAAGGGCCAGCGAGATGCTATTCACTGGAAAACAAATTGATGCCATTGAAGCTGAACGCATCGGGTTGGTGAATCGGGTGGTTCCCCATGATGAGTTGGAAAACGCCACCCGGGAACTGGCGGATAGCATAGTGAGGAACCCCCCGCTGGCGGTGAGGATGATCAAGCGTGCTATGCGCCTAGGCCTGAAATCGGACTTGCAGGTAGCAATAGAACAGGGGCTACAGGACGTCGCTTCACTGGCTCAGAGTGAGGATACTAAAGAAGCATTGAGCGCCTTTTTACAGAAGCGGCCAGCTATATTTAAGGGCATTTAGGCCCACAGCGAAAAGAGGTGTAGGCATGGGGAGTAAAGTAGACATCGCCATGCTAGATAGCGTTGTCTCGCCGATGTATGGTGGGATAGCAAGCTATTTGTCTTCTGGCCAGGTCCCTGGCTTGGGTCACATGCTATTGTTCAACAGGGCACTCCACGACAGTGTGTATGAATCGAGGGATCGCAAGTGCATCAGCGTTGGTGTTTTAGAGCGTGGTTCTACTTAAACCCGTGCCGCGTGCTGGATCGATATGATTTTATTCCCTATTAGTGGAGCTCAGAAAAGTGGCCCGAGATAGCTACAGCCTCCAGGCAAATCTTTCTTACCAAGATGAAGGATGAATCGGTTGAGTTGCTAAGACAGACGGATATCTGTATTGCCCCTGTCTATTCACTAGACGAAGTCTTAATCAATCCGCCAGTGCTCCATCGCACTTTGGTGGTGAAACTGGATCCCCCTAAGCTGGGCAAGGTTAGGCAGATAGGCATATTAATTAAGCTATCCGAGACAGCGTGGGAAATAAGAAGTATCGGAGCGCGCCCCGGTGAGCATACCGATCAGATGTTAGCAGGTCTTGGGTATAACAAGTAATATATCGAAAATCTGAGGAGCATTGGAGCCTTAGCCTAGGCAGGAAGAAAAAGGACAGACAACGATAGGGAGGTATTGCATGGACCTAAACTACACTGAACAACAAGAGATGCTCCGCACAATGGTGCGGGACTTTGCCCAGAACGAGATCGCTCCTGACGCTGAGGAAAGGGATAGAACGGGGCAGTTTGATTATGACCTGTATCGCCGACTGGGAGGGCTCGGAGCAATCGGCATGTGCTATCCCGAGGAGTTCGGGGGCATCAACGCTGAATTCCTCTCCTATTGTCTTGCTGTCGAGGAAGTGGCGCGGGCGGATCTATCCATGTCATGGACTATGCTCGTTGCCTCATTCGCCGCTGAACTCCTGATTGAAGGTAGCACTACCGAACAACTGGGCAAGTGGAGGGGGAAATACATATTGCCGGTGGCTCGGGGTGAAGCAGTGGGCGCTGGAGGAATAACTGAGCCAGGTGCTGGCTCGGATACCGCTGCTATACAGACCACCGCGGTTCTTGACGGTGATGAATGGGTAATAAATGGGAGCAAAGCTTTCATCACTAACGCCGGCCTCGATAACTGCCCGTTCACAGTGGCGGTATGTCTTACTGATAGAGAAAATAGACAGTTCGATCTTATTCTAGTTCCTACTGGCACTCCGGGCTTCATTGTGCAACCTGCCTATCGCAAGATGGGGCTAAGGTCTAAGGACACCAGGGAATTGGCCTTCGAGGATTGCCGGGTGCCGGCGGATCACGTGGTAGGAGGAGCTGGAGGAGAAGGGAGGTTAAGAATCGTCCAAGGCTTGGCCAAGGGCCGCATAGCTTTGTGTTCCAGCGCCATTGGGTTGCACCAGGCCTGCATGGATGAGTCCCTGAGGTACGCCAAGGAAAGGGTCGCCTTCAAGAGACCTATTTCCAAGTTTCAACACATTCAGGCAATGCTGGTCGACATGGCCCTGGAGTTGGTACTGAGCAGGTTCATCCGCGACAAAACCGCTACGCTCATCGACCAGTGCCAACCCCACATGAAAGAGGCGTCCATGGCTAAGTACTTCTGCTGCGAATCGGCGAAGAAGGCAGCCGATCGTGCGGTGCAGATCCATGGCGCTATAGGCTACATGGACGAGTGTCCTGTTTCTCGCTACTACCGAGACATCAGGGCGGCTACCATCGCCGATGGCACCACGGAGATTCAGAAATGGATTATCGCTCGCGAACTTGGTTGCTAATACGTAGATAAGGAGGTGTATATTTATGGATTTTGATTTCACAGAAGAACAGAAGATGCTAAAGACGAATGCCAGGGATTTCTTAGAGAGGGAGATAGTTCCAGTCGCTGATGAGTATGACAGGAAAGGCCCTCTGACCAAGGAAATGGCAGTAGAGTTTAGCAGGCGGTTGATGCCCTTTGGCTATGTCACAGGGACCCTCTCTGAAGACTACGGGGGCTTACGACTGGACATGAAAACTAACGGGATCCTGGTCGAGGAACTGGCGAGGGCTTGGGGAGGTCTTTGCGGCGTGATAGTCATCGCCGGAGGGTTCTGGGATATCATCGATGCTGGGGCCAGCCCAGAGCAGAAAGAGAAATTGCTGCCACTGGCTGCCTCTGGCGACTTTATAGGTTGCGCGGCGATAACAGAGCCCAACACAGGTTCCAACGCGGCTAGCACTGAGACTGCCGCGATACTAGATGGGGATGAATATGTGGTCAATGGGACAAAGACGTGGATTTCCAATGGCAGCATAGCTGACGCCGCCATGGTGCTCGCCGTAACTGATAAGGACAAAGGCCCGTTGGGCATGTCTTTTGTACTGGTGGAGAGGAAGGTATCGCCCTTCACTGACAGAGAGTTACATAAACTTGGCCTCAGGGCCTGGCCCACAGCGGAACTATCCTTCGTCGATTGTCGGGTTCCGAAGGAAAACCTTATCGAGCCGGGAACTGGCTATCGACGAACAATAATGACCTTCGACATAGCACGCGCCATACTGGCAGCCATGTCCACGGGGATCGCCCAGGCTGCCATAGATGCCGCAATCAAATACGCCCAAGAAAGGAAACAGTTTGGCCGCCCCATAGGCAGTTTTCAGATGATACAGGAGATGATTGCCGACATGATAGCCGAAACTGAGGCTGGACGCCTTTTAGCCTGCCGTGCCTTGGACCTCTTTGACAAGGGTGAAAGGTGCCGCTGGCAGTCTTCCCTAGCCAAGGCATACGCCTGTGAAGCAGCGGTAAACGTGACCTCTAAGGCGATACAGATTCATGGGGCGATGGGTCTCTCTGACGAGTATCCAGTAGAGCGGTATTTCAGGGACGCAAGAACCCTGACCATACCAGATGGTACTACTCAGATCCAAAAACTGGTCGTGGGACGGGAGGCTCTGGGAATAAGAGCCTTTGTTTAGGTGCGGTGACATAAACCAACTACATAGCGAACCGAGCCATATCAGCAGCCTATCACAATATCGGTCGATGGGCAGCGTAAGAAAGGGGGTAAGAGAAGCGCATGAAGTCCTACTTACCGGTTTATGAAAGTGCGAAAGGAGGTACACTATGAGCACGCAACAACCAGAATCTCTACTTGGCCCCTATCGTGTCCTCGACCTGACGGATGAAAAGGGACTCTTCTGCGGCAAACTCTTTGGCGACTTGGGGGCTGATGTCATCAAGGTAGAGAAGCCAGGCGGTGATCCAGCTAGAAACATTGGCCCCTTTTACAGGGACGTTTTCCATCCTGAGAGGAGTCTTTTCTGGTTTGCGCTCAATCTGAACAAGAGGGGCACTACGCTGGATATTGAAACCGCCGATGGAAAGGAGATATTCAACAGGCTAGTCAGGACCGCAGACTTCGTGATTGAATCATTCGAGCCGGGATACATGGACAATCTGGGGCTGGGCTACTCAACGCTTGAAGAGATCAACCCCCGCATCATATTGGTCTCAATCACCCCCTTCGGGCAGACGGGGCCTTATGCTCGCTACAAGGCCTCTGACATTGTCGCCTGGGCCGCAGGGGGAGAGTTGCATGTGTCCGGCGACCCTGAGCAGCCTCCAGTTCGGGTCAGTTTCCCCCAAGCATACCTCAATGCGGGAGCAGCTGCAGTAGTGGGAGCGATGGCGGCTCACTACCATCGAGAGTTGACAGGAGAAGGGCAGTGGGTGGATGTCTCTGCGCAGGCTTGCGTTACTAGGGTGACGATGGAGGCTGTGCAGCACTGGGACGTGGGCAACATGCTAAGGCAGAGAGGAGGGGCTACCTTTCGTTACACCAGACCAGAACCGTTGGGCCCCATTGCCTTTCGAGCGATATGGCCGTGTAAGGACGGGCATATATGCTGGGTACACGGGCTAGCTGGAGGAGCCCATCCTGGATTTCTGGCCTCGACAAAGGCTCTGATGGAAATGGCCGATAGAGATGGAATGGCTGGCGACCTCAAGGACTACGACTGGACAAAATTCGATACCTCCACCATACCCCAGGAGGAGCTCGACCATCAGGCCGAGATCCTAGGGAGGTTCTTCTTGAGCAAGACCACCATGGAGCTCTACGAGGAGGCGGTAAAGAAGGAGATGCATCTCGCCCCTCTATGCACATCAAGGGAGCTGGCTGAGAACCCCCATCTCGCTGCAAGAGAAGCTTGGGAGAATGTGGAGCACCCAGAGCTGGGCGATGCCATCACCTATCCCGGGGCATGGGCTAAGCTGACGGAGACCCCGTTAAAGCTGCGCCGTCGGGCACCGCTTATTGGGGAGCATAACGAGGACATATACGAAAAGGAGCTCGGGCTTTCCAAGGCAGAGATGGCCATGCTCAAGGCAAGTGGAGTCATATGACCCGGTGGGATTTTCAACAGGAAGGAGGATTGCAATGGGAAGTCAAGCTTTTGAAGGAGTAAAGGTGGTTGACTTTGGCTGGATCGGGGTGGGGCCTTCGGTCGGGCAATACCTCGGCGATCACG
>Ga0209635_10001933_pt1 | contig 15667 bp, 9 predicted proteins | sample DeeMarSWOR230_32_FD_187463 | JGI IMG/M metagenome (GOLD analysis project Ga0209635, IMG submission 187463) | Marine sediment microbial communities from White Oak River estuary, North Carolina - WOR-2-30_32 (SPAdes) (version 2) | ecosystem: Environmental > Aquatic > Marine > Intertidal zone >... | reverse complement strand
GCTACCGCATCCTGCCGTTCAAGGGGCTCTACCTTCACGCGGCGCCGGGGTCTTACAAGCTGCGCACCAACATCTATCCCGTACCTGATCTCAGGACCCCGTTCTTAGGAGTGCACCTCACCGTAGCTGTGGACGGGCACGTCACGCTCGGTCCCAACGCCGTGCCGGCGCTCTGGCGCGAGCAGTACGGGATCTTCGAGAACTTCAAGCTCGAGGAGTTCCTTCAGGTCATCGGCCTGGAGGGGTACATGTTTGTGCGGAACCGCGGGGGCTTTCGTACGATCGCCTTGCGAGAGCTGCCCAACTACTACAGACCGAGGCTGGTGAGCGAGGCGGCGAGCTTAGCGGAGGGGGTGCGGACGGACTGCTTCACGGGCTGGGGTGCGGCAGGTATTCGAGCGCAGCTCGTCGATGTCGAGGAGTATCGGCTGGAGAACGACTTTCGCCTTGAGGGTGACGAGCGCTCGCTGCACGTGCTCAACGCCGTGTCGCCGGCATTCACCTGTGCGATACCGTTCGCGGAATTCGTACTGGATGAAGTGGCGCGGCTGTCGTCAGGCTGATTTTCGGCGTTCTTCGCTCAGCACGCGGCGCGCCAACTCGAGCAGCGCTGAAGGTGTGAAGGGTTTGCGCAGGAACGCCACGTCCTTGTTCGCCATCATGTCGCGCACCGTCTTGTTGTCCGTGTAGCCCGACATGTAGATGACCCGGGTGTTCGGGCGTGACTTTCGCAGCCGTTCGGCAAGCTCCGCGCCACCAAGGCGTGGCATGACGACGTCGGTGATCAGCATGTCGATGTGGCCGGGGTGCGCTTGCTGGATTTCGAGCGCCTCGACGCCGTCGCGCGCCTGGATGACTGTGTAGCCTCGCGACTGCAGCACGCGGGCGGCGAGGGTGAGGACAGCAGGTTCATCTTCGGCGAGCAGGATCGTGCGCTGATCCCCCTGCGACTCGTCGATTGGCTCTGTGCCTGTGCCCGCGTCGAGCTGCTCCTCGATGGCCGGCAGGTAGACTGTGACGGTGGTGCCTTGAGCGGGCGCACTCTCCACCCAGATGTCGCCGCCGCTCTGCTGGACGATCCCGTAAACGGTAGGCAGGCCCAGACCGATGCCCTTCACCTCCTTCTTGGTCGAGAAGAAGGGCTCGAAGATGCGGGTGAGCGTTTCCTCATCCATTCCGCAGCCGTTGTCGACTACCGAGATGACCGCGTAGGGTCCCGGCTCTAGGAAGTCCAGGTGACGCACCGCCTCCGGGGTGAGGCCGACGTCGAAATGGGCTGTCCGAATGGTCAGGCGGCCACCCGTGGGCATGGCGTCGCAGGCGTTCTCTGCCAGGCTCACGATGATCTCTTGGAGCTGGACCGGATCGGCCTTTACTCGCCCCAGCGAGCTGTCGAGTTCCACGGCCAAGTGGATCCTGTCGCCGGCCATCTCCTCCAGGCGCAAGTTCAGGTCGGCGATGATGGCGTTCAGATCGACGGGCCGTGGCTGCATGACCTGGCGGCGGCTGAAGGCGAGCAGCTGGTGGGTGAGTGTCGCCGCACGCTGGCCGGCCGCTTTGATCTCTTCCAGATCTGTGCGGTTCTGGTCGTCTGGGAGGTGCCGCAGCAGGAGATCGCTATGGCCTATGATCGAGGTCAGCAGGTTGTTGAAGTCATGAGCGATGCCGCCGGCGAGTCGGCCGATGGCCTCCATAGTACGAACCTGCTGGAGACGCTGCTCGAGGGCTTTGTGCTCGGTCAAGTCCCGCGCGACCCCCGATATGAAGGCGACCTCGCCCTCCGGTGCTCGGTTGGCGATGAGGACGAGCGAAACCGGGAACTCGCGTCCGTCACTGCGGGCGAAATGAAGCTCGCCCGTCCAGGTACCCGTCTCGATAGCCGCCGGAATCGCCTCATCGCGGAGCGTCGCACCGTCCTTTTCGGGCAGGAAGTCCCAGATGGGCACGCCGACGAGGTCGGTGTCCTCAGCGATGCCGAGCATCTTCCTGCCGGCGCGGTTCATGTAGACAAGGTGGCCATCCGGCGTGGCGATTCCCACGAGGTCGGGTGTCGCCTCGAGGATCTCGGCCAGCCGACGCTGGGTCTCCTCGGCTCGCTTGCGTCCTGTGACGTCAGCGACCACGCCGATCATGCCGATCACCGACCCTGTGGCGTCGCGCAGCGGCCCGGCGGAGACCGCCACGTCGATCAACGTTCCGTCGCGTCGCTGCCGGCGCACCTCGATCTCGTGGAGCCGCTCGCCACGCATCAGTCGTTGGCGGAGCGCATCGAACCTCTTGCGCTCATCGTCGGGCACCAGGGGAAGGGGCTTGCCGAGGACCTCAGCCTCGCGGTAGCCGAACATCTGCTCGGCGGCACGATTCCATCCCACCAGGTTCCCCTCGCGGTCGAGGGCGAGGATCGCCAGCGGCGAGGCCTCAATCAAGGCACGCAGCTTCTCGTTAGTCTGCTGGAGCTGTTCTTGGGCGAGTTTGCGCTCGGTGATGTCTTGTAGTGCTCCCTCGTAGAACAGCACGCGGCCACTCGCGTCCCGGACAGCGCGGACCTGGTCCAGCACCCAGATCAGCCTGCCGTCGCGCCGGCGCAGCTGCATCTCGTAGTCGCGAACGACGTTCTCCTGGTCGATCTGCGCCATCTGGCTGCGGCGGACGTCACGTTCGGCGAACAGATCGAAGGCGTTCAGCTCCAGAAAGCTCTTCTTGTCCGGATAGCCGAGCAGCTGCACCATGGCGGGATTGGCGTCGAGGATGGTTCCATCCGGCGCGGTGAGGTAGAGGGCCATGGGAACGTGATCGAAGAGGCGGCGGTAGCGCGATGCGCGGTGCAGGACTAACCAGAGGCGCTGTGCTCTCCGCGCGATGGCCGTTAGCACCGCTTGTATGGGCGCCAACGGCGTGATGAGGCTGCGGGACAGGCTCTGCCAGGGCGAAGTCCTGGAGGGGACTGACTCGGGCATGCTAGGCTCTTGGTGGTCTTTGCCCGGGGCGGTTATCATCCTCTCTCCGCCTCACCAGGGAGCAGCGCCGTCGCGACGAGACGTGGCGCTGGCGAAATAGGCTGTCTTGGCGAGTTGCCGGCGGGGGGAAGCGTGGTCGGTTCGTCACTCACGCTGGACCGGGCCGTAAAGATAACAAAAACTTCCGCTCACGACGAGTGGAAACTGACGGAGGCATCGATGACGCGGCTGGCTAACATCTTGCTGCTGGCGCTCTGCGCCATTCTTGGCGTTGGTGGTCTACTACCCACTCGGCTGCAGGCGTCGCTTGCGCAACAGGACCTCGGGCAGCGGCGGGTGCTGACGCCCAAGGATGTGGCACGTGTCCGAACGGTCGGCGAGGTGGCGATTCGTCCGGACGGGTCAGCGATCGCCTACACGCTCAGCGTTCCCCGTGAGCCGGGCCGTGATGAGGACGGCGCGGCCTACAGCGAGCTGCACGTCGTGAGCTTCGACGGGTCGGATGACCGGCCCTTCGTCTCGGGCGCGGTGAATGTTGGCCACCTGCGCTGGAGTCCGGATGGTAGCTACGTGAGCTACCTGGCCCGACGAGAAGGTGACGAGCACCGTGCGATCTACGTGATCCCTGCAGCAGCCGGCGAGAGCCGGCGGCTCTACCAGCACGACGCGAGCATCGAGGGTTTCGATTGGCGGTTGGATGGCCGGGCGATCGCGTTCGTGGCTCAGGAGCCGCTTCCTGCGGATCTGCAGGATCTGGGCAAGCAGGGCTTCGACCAGGAGGTCTACGAGGAGGATTGGCGTCCGCGTCGGCTTTACGTGCTGGAGCTGCCGGCGGGTCCAGGTGGCGAGGCGGGGGAGGTCCGCATGCTCGAGGATGTACCTGGCCACCCGTGGGGCGTCGCGTGGGCACCTGACGGCGACCGCCTGCTGACGGACCTGGCACCTACGCCGCTGACCGACGACCGGTACATGTTTCGGCGCCTGCACGTGGTCGATGCAGTGTCCGGTGCCGTGCTGTCCAACCTCGACAATCCGGGCAAACTCGGAAGCTTCCGCTGGTCGCCGGATGGCAGAGCGATCGCGCTGGTCTCGGGCGTCGATATCAACGACCCCCGGGAAGGTCGACTGATGGTAGTGCGGCCGGAGGGGGGCGAGTATCGCGATCTGCTGCCGGAGCTGGAGGGGCACGTGCAGGACTTCTGGTTCGCTGCCAACGGCAGGGTCGTCTACCTAGCGAGCATCGGTGTCGGCAGCCGCGTGGGTCGTGTGCGAGTGGATGGTCGGGGCGCGGAGGTGCTGTACGAGGGCACGGATCCGGTGATCGACGCGCTGAGTCTCGATGAGAGGGGGCGTCGGCTGGCGCTCGTCGCCGAGTCGCCGACGACGCCAGCAGAGGTGTTCGCGCTCAGAGTGGACCGGCGTGCCAGCCCGATCCACCTGAGCGACTGCAACCCGTGGCTCTCGGAGATCCGCTTCGGCGAGCAGGAGATCGTGCGCTGGAGTGCGAGCGACGGTCTCGAGATCGAGGGCCTGCTGATACATCCAGTGGAGCAGCGGGAGGGCGAGCGGATACCCACGATCGTTGTGGCTCACGGCGGTCCCGAGTCGCACTACAAGAACGGCTGGCTGACTGAGTACGCGACCCCGGGTCAGGTGGCGGCGGGCCGGGGCTACGCCGTCTTCTATCCCAACTATCGCGGGAGCACCGGGCGCGGGGTGGCCTTCTCCAAGGGCGACCAGGGTGATGGCATGGGCGCGGAGTTCGATGACGTGCTGGCCGGAATCGATTTCCTGATCGAGCGCGGGCTGGCCGATCCCGAGCGTGTAGGCATCACCGGTGGCTCCTACGGTGGCTACTTCACCGGCTGGGCCGCGACACGTCACAGCGGACGCTTTGCCGTTGGCGTCATGCGCTACGGCGTCTCGGATCAACTGTCGAAGACGGGTACGAGCGACATCTATAAGGAGCTGGAGCTCGTACACTGGCTCACCAACCCCTACGAGAACCTGGACCTCTTCTTGGAGCGGAGTCCGGTGCGCCACGTGGACAACGCCCGGACGCCACTCCTCATCGCTCACGGCAGCGAGGACGCCAGGGTGCACCCGGGCCAATCGTTGGAGATGTACAGGGCCCTCAAGGTCAGAGCAGACGTCCCTGTGCGGCTCGTGCTCTACCAGGGTGAGCCGCACGGATTCAGACGGGCGGCATCGCGCTACGACTTCAGCTTGCGGATGCTGCGCTGGTTCGACCATTTCCTGAAGGAGGGGCACAGCGACCTGCCGCCGTGGCGGATCGACTATGAGTTGGAATCGGATGTGAAGTAGGAAAGGTTGGGAGCGGGGTACACCGGCCGTGCCCCCGCAGCCCCGACCGGGGCTGCGGGGGCATCTTCTTCTCTACAGGTTCTCCTGCAAGAATTCCGTCATCAGGGTGTAGAGATTGACGCGCTTCGTCTCGCCGCGTATGCCGTGCGGCTCGTTGGGATAGAGACGCAGCTTGAACTGTCTGTCGGCTTCGATCAGCCGCTCGACCAGTTGGAGCGTGTTCTGCATGTGCACGTTGTCATCGCCGGTGCCGTGAATGAGCAGCAGGCGGCCCTGCAAGCGGTCGGCGTAGGCCAGCGGTGCGCTCTCGGCATAGCCGTCGGGGTTCTCCTGAGGTGTGCGCATGTAGCGTTCCGTGTAGATCGTGTCGTAGAGCCGCCAGTCGGTCACGGGTGCGCCCGAGATCGCCGCCCGGAACACATCGGCACCCTTCAGAATGCAGAGCGCGGCCATGTAGCCGCCGTAGCTCCATCCCCAGATCCCGATGCGGCCAGCGTCGACATAGGGCAGTGCGGCGAAGTGGCGCGCTGCCGCAATCTGGTCCTGCGACTCGTACCTACCAAGGTTCAGGTACGTCATCTTCTTGAACCGCGCACCGCGCGCGCCCGTGCCCCGGTTATCCACGCTGGCCACCAGGTAGCCCTCACGCGCCAGGAATTGGTGCCAGAGGTAACGGTCGCCGCCCCAGGAGTCGCTGACCGTCTGTGAGCCGGGGCCGCCGTAGACGTACATGAGCAGCGGGTAGCGCCGGCCAGGGTCGAAATCCGGCGGCTTGATCAGCCAAGCGTTGAGCTCGACGCCCCCCTCTAGCGGGATCTTGAGGAACTCGGGCGGTGCGAGTTCCAGAGCGTCCAGCTTCTGCCTGATCGCTGCGTTGTCGGCGAGCGTTCGTACGACCCGGCCGTCCGCGCGCCTGAGGGTCTGCACTGGTGGCATGCCGGCCCGTGAACACGTGTCCACGTAGTAGCGATACGTGGGATCGAAGTCGACCTGGTGACTCCCGGTCGGCCCCGAGATCCGTGTGAGATCCCGCCCATCGAGTCGGACGCGGTACAGCGGTTGGCTGAGTGGCCCGTCGGCGGCGGCGCTGAAGTAGACGACCTTCTGCCGCTCGTCCACCCCGTACAGGTTCAGCACATCCCAATCACCCGTCGTGAGCTTGCTCACAATCGAGCCGTCACGGGCGAACAGATACAGCTGGGCGTATCCGTCACGCTCGCTGAGATAGACGAACATCTTGCCGCCCTCGATCCAGCTCGGCTCGTGTATGTCCAGCCAGGCCGCGTCGCTGTCGGTCATGACGACCCGCGACTCACCCGTGCGCACGTCGGCCAGCAGGAGCTCCATGTGGTTCTGGTGGCGGTTCAGCCGTTGGAACCAGATCTCGGACGAGGAGTTCGCGAAGTCCATGCGGGCGATGTAGAAGTCGCCGCTGTCCTCGGGCTCGACATCGATCCAGGTCGTCTGCCCCGTGGCCAGCTCGACGACAGCGAGTCGGACCTCCGAGTTGTCCGTACCGGCCTTGGGGTAGCGGACCGGCGTCAGCTGGGGATAGAGCTCCATCAGGTCGATCAGGTAGAAGGGCGGGATCGGGCTCTGATCGAAGCGCCAGAAGGCGATGCGTCGCCCGTCGGGGCTCCAGCGAAAGCCATCGACCAGCGAGAGCTCCTCTTCGTATACCCAGTCCGTGGTGCCGTTGATGATGTCCTCGCTGCCGTCCTCGGTCAGTGCCTTCTCCTCGCCGCTGGCCAGCTCGGTGACGTAGATGTCGTGATCACGAACGAACGCCACGTAGCGGGCGTCGGGCGAGAACTTGGCGTAACCCTGGTAGCCGGGTCGGCTGCTCACGGGGGTGAGCGTCTTGGCGCTGAAATCCCAGACGTAGTAGGTGGCCTTTCTGCTGCGTCGCCAGATCCGCACCTCGTTCGTGGCGATCAGCAGCTTCGAACCATCGGCCGAGAACTCATACGAGTCGATCTCGATCGGCTCGTCTGCGCCGGGCGGCACCAGACCGTCTCCGCGTAGCAGCAGCATACGCTCATCAGAACCCGCGTCGACCTTGTAGAGGTCGGCGCGGCCACCCGGCTCGTCCTCCAGGATCGTGTAGTGACGCCCATCATCCATCCAGCTGACGCTGACGCGGTCAGGACTGAAGTCGCGCGAGCCGTAGATGCGCTGGACGCTCAGCTCGATCTCCTGAGCAGCGGCGGGCGCTGCGAGGGCCAGGGCCAGGACGGCTGCCGCAAGACGTTTCGCGATCATGGCAATTCTCTGGGTTGAGTGAACAGGACGGGGAAAATAGGGGACTGCGCGTGGCATTGCGATAGGTTGCCGAGCGACGCGAGTTTCGCTGGGAGGAGGCGAGCTGACGCGATGCTCAGCCGCGCTGCGAGTGCAGCCAGCGCGCGATGTTGTCGCCGAATCGGAAGGCGAGCTCGCGGTGCTCTCGCTCGTCGGGTACAGCCAGCACATCGCTGGCGGCCAGCTGCTCCCGCTCCAGCTCCAAGCGATAGGCCCGGATCCAGCGCTCCAGCTGTCCGGGGACGACCTCGGGGTGGAATTGAACGCCGTAGGCGTGCGCTCCCAGCCGAAAGGCCTGAATGTAGCGGTCGCTACGTGCCAGGACCGCGGCGCCGTTCGGGAGGTCGAAGGTGTCTCCGTGCCAGTGGAAGGTGGTGAAGCGGCGTGGGAAGCCGGCCCAGCCGATCTCCACCCCCGGCGCGCCGGGGTAGACGCGTGCACCCGCGGCGGCGGCCAGCAACTGAGCGCCGAGGCAGATCCCCAGCACGGGCCGTCGCTCGTGAAGCCGCTGGCGGATGAGTTCGATCTCGCCGGTGAGGTAGGGGTGGTTCTCCAGATCGTAGGCGCCCATCGGCCCCCCAAGCACGATGAGGGGGTCCGCTGTCAGCTGCGGTCCCTCCCCGCTCAGCGCCTCTGCCTCGACGTAGCGAAAGCTGATACCGCCGCGCTCCAGTGCCTGCCCCAGGTAACCGAGGTCTTCGATCTCCACGTGACGGATGACGGTGCAGGGGGTGACGCCTGCTGCGGAATTCTCGGACTTGCCTGTCAGTGGACCCTCCTCGCGATCGGACTCCCAGCGTGCCGCGGGTCGGCCGGATGGCTCCGGTGGCTGCGCTGCCTAAACTTCGAGCCGGCTCCGGCGATGGGCAATCGTTGGGATCACGGGGCAAATCTGCCCTGTGTCGCCCCGATCTTGAGGTATGTTGGAGAGATCGTTTGGCGTGGTTGGCTCTAGCCGATGAAAAGGACGAGCTCGTCCTCGCTGGCGGCTTCGTCCCAATCCAGCATCGCCGATCGCTGCGAGTCGTGGCGCACCCAGCCCACGAAGCTCAACAGGGCCAGCGAGAAGATCGAGAACAGCACGGCGGACCGCATCCCAGGCCTCCCAAATGGATCGAGTGAGTCACGTGTACTTGTACCGTGTCTCAAGCGCCTTAGTTCCTGCAGAAAGGTAAAGGCGCGGGCCTTTCGGCCCGCGCCTTTGGGGCGGCCACCGACCGCGACACCGCTGCCCAAGGTAAGGTTCATGGTAGGTCCGGTACACTTGCGGGGACCGGCCAGTACGCCGCTGGCCGGCAGGTCGTGAGGCCGCTGAAGCTGGCCCCGGGGAACCGGAAATACGAGTAACGGTCGGTGGTGAGGTTGACTTGATCCCACGCCAGCTCCCCAGTCACAACGACGGCAGCGGTCATTGTGTCCGAACGGGTTCGGAACTTCTGACCGCTCCCTCGGATGATCCCAGTGGCTGGCATCGGGCGTTCGCTTCGCTGATAACAGTTGTGGTTAAAGACTTTACGCGGATCTGTTCCCGAACTCTCTAGGCTGCAGGCGGTCGCGCTGACCGCCCCTTCCGCAAGTCAGTAAGGCCAGGAGCGTGCCAGCGCGCGGGTGGTCCCGGGCGCAGGGTTCGGGCGGGCGAAAAACGTATGTTTAGCCCTGCAGCTCCTCACCCGGCGGCAGGGGCGACCGCGTCCAGTAGTCGAGCGAGGCGGCCGGCTTGAGCGCGGCGGGTGTAGCGGCCGACGGCCTGCTCGTCCCAGTCCCCACGCAGCTGGCCGGAGCGCGAGTACTCGGCCAGCCAGCTCGCCAGTCTGGCGGCGATCTGCGCGGGATCGTTAGTGAGGTCGGGGATCCCGCACTCCCGCAGGATCCGCGATGCATCGCCGCCGGGCGGGCCGACGGCGAGGATCGGCCGGCGGGCGCCGAGGTACTCGAAGAGCTTGGCGCTGAGCCAACCGGCGGCGGGATCCTGCCAGCCAAGGAAGAGGAGTGCCGTGGAGGCGGTTTGGCGTGCCAAGCTCTCCGCGTGTGGCACGGGCGGAGTCTGGCGCATCCAGCGATCCACCCCGTGGCGCTCCGCCAAGCCCGCGATCGCGCCGGGGGCGGTGCCGAGGAACTCGATCTGGAAGCCAGCGCGATCCAGATCGAGGTCCGCTCGTCCAGCCAGTTGGGCCACAGCGGCGAAGAGCGGTTCGGGATTCTGCTGCGGCCGAATCAGCGTGCCGACGTAGGTGATCACGAAACCCGATCGCTGCGCCGGCGTCGCCGGGTAGTCGCTGGGGTCGAAACCGTTGTAGACCACGTCGACGGGAAGGCCGTGCAGCGCGCTCAGGCACTCCGCCCAGCCGGGTGCAACGGTGGTGATGCGGCTCGCCCGTCGCAGCACGCGGCGCTCGAGGCGGCGTTCCAGCCAGCGGAAGGGCGGGATGCGGTGATCCCACGCGTTCTCGCTCCACAGGTCTCTGTAGTCGGCGACCCAGGGGAGACGCGCGTGGCGCTGTAGACGCGTCGCTACGAGGTGGGAGCTGGGTGGGCCCGACGAGCTGAGGATCGCGTCGAACCTCTCGCTGGCCAGCAGGCGGCGGCCTTCGCTGATCGCGAAGGGGACCCAGCCCAGTGTGGCGTCGGGCATGCGGACGGAGCTCATGGGCAGCACGTGCCGGAGCGCTGTGTAGAGCCCACGTGCAAGTGGACCGCGTCGTCGCAGGCGCTCTCGGAGCGCGATCCGTTCGTCCGGCTGCCGCCTCGTGGCCGGCCTTGGGATGAGCTTCCAAGGGGAGAGGACGCGGGTGGCGTGCACACCTGCGGCAGACTCCCCGGCGGTGGCGTCGGCCACGGTGGCGGCGGTGAGTACGGTGGGTGCCCAGCCGAACTCGGGCAGGTAACCCACGAACTTGGCGACTCGGCGGCCGCCCACCGCCGGGTCGGGCGGATAGAAGAACGATACGACCAGCACACGCCGGGCCTTGCTCATGCGTCGCGAGCGATCTCCTCGATCCAGGGCATCATCTCGATGCCCGAACGTACCAGTGCGGCGTGCTGCTTGGCGCGGGCCTTGGCAGCGGACCACAGCGCTGGACGTGTAGCCCAGCGCAACAGCTCGAGGGCGAGTTCGCGGATCGGCAGGGCCTGCCCGACGCCGTCCTCGCGGATGTTCTCAGCCACGCAGCGCAGGTCGGTGCTCAGCACGGCCAGGCCATTAGCCAGGTAAGCTGAGTACTTCATGGTCGGCGTCAGGTGGTTGTAGGGGTTGTCCGTGGGATAGAGGATCAGTCCGACGTCACAGTGCTGAGCCAGCCAGTCGTGCTCCGCGATCCCTAGCAGGCCGTAGTGACGCACATTGGGCACATCCAGTTCCGTCAGCCACTCGCACACCGCGTCGCTCCCGGGGCCGCAGACATGCAGGCGGGTACCCGGTGCATTGCGCATCGCGCGCAGGATCTCGCGGAAGTTGGGCGCCACGTGTGGGTCGACCGACCCCGAGTAGAAGTAGTTCACGTCGCCGCCGTCGAACTCGATGGGCGGCGCCTGGGCGGGTTCGACGCCGGTGATGTAGACGTTGCGGCGGAAGCTGCGAAAGCGGGAAGGATGGATCCCGTAGCGTTCGGAGATCGGCCCGACGAAGCCGCTGGGCGCCACCAGTCGCTGTGCCCCACGAAACAGCGTTCTCTCGATCGCGCGGGTCCGCTCGATGTCCAGCTGCACCGCCGTGCCGCCTGCCGCGGCGCGGCCCTCCGCCAATTCCACCGGCAGGTCCTCCACGATGACCACGATGCGCTGGCGCGAGAGCGCCGCCTTGGCACGCAGGGCCTGATAAGCGCGTCGCGCCAGCGCGAGCATCGCCGGCTCGTCCACATGGGCGAGCACGGGGACTTTCGGGTAGACGAAGATCAGGTATCGCGATCCGTCTCGCAGCATGCGGCCGAGCTCTCTGGTCAGCCAGCGGCCGGCGGCACTCCATTCGCTCAAGCGATCGCGCGCGCGCGGGCCGGCCGATCGCAGCCACTGCAAGCGCAGCTCCAGTCCGGGCTCCGCCTGCAGCAAGTCCACGAGCCCCCTCACGAACACGCCCGTCGCGGATCCTGCGGGCACACCCGGCGTGCCGGGCTCGAAGGCATAGAGGCTGGCGGCGGTGCTCACGGCCGGGGCTCCTCAGGTACGCCCCTGGCTGGAAGACGCCGCGCGTAGCGAGCGAGTGAGTCAATGAGCCGGGTTCCGTCGGCGCGAGTCAGGAGCAGGAACTCGCCCCAGCCAGCGCCCGACTCGCGGCGGTAGCGGCGGCCGAGCAGCAGCACGGCGGCGGTGTAAGAGATCGAGGTCGCGGCCGCCGCACCGGCGGCGCCCCAAATCGGTATCCACCACAGATTGAGCGCGATGTTCAGGACGGCCATCGAACCGTTGGCGCGGGCAACGCTACCCGGCAGGCCGCGGCCGTTTAGGTCGGCACTCAGCACGCGTCCGACCGCCAGGCTCACCACGCCGGGTAGCAGCAGCCAGAGGGGTGCCACCGAGGGTAGGAACTCGCTCCCGTAGAGGGCGAGGACCAGCGGCCAGGCGACGATCGCGAGCAGGGCACTGAGGCAGAGCGTGAGCCACAGGGTGTATCGTGTGGCGGCGGGTGTGACGCGCTTCGCGTCCTCGGAGCTGGCTCCGGCGACGCGAGGAAACAGCACGGTCCCGATGGCGGAGGGCGGCAAGTAGAGCTTCTCGCCCAGCCCTACCGCGGTGGCGTAGAAGCCCAGGGCGGCGGGTCCCGCCAGGTAGGTGACCAGGAACATGTCGGCGCGGTAGTGGAGGAACCAGGCCACGTTCGCGGCGTGAGCCCGCAGCCCGTAGCTCAGCCACTCGCGAATCACGGTCGGCAGGTAGCCTGCGCGGCCGGTCGACACGCGCAGCAAGAGGATCGCGGCGCCGGCCAGGCCGAGGACTCCGGCGGCGGCGGCGGCGACCACGGCGCCGCCCACGCCGAGGTGCAGCGCGACGACCAGCGCCAGCAGTAGGGCGAGGTTCGCCACCGGTGTGATCAGGGTGGCAACGTTGTAGGTCCGGTACCGCTCGAGTCCCAGGATCGCCGCGACCACGCTCTGGGCCGCGAGCGTGAGGGGCAGCAGCGCGATGAGGATCCAGACGAGCGACGGGTCCACGGCGGCGGCCTGCAGGTAACGCAGGTAAGCCGGCACCGCCGTCACGAGCGCGTACACCCCGACGAGCAAGAGCCCGAGTGCGAGTGAGGCGACGACCAGCGTGAAGGCGATTTCCCGCGCCTCGTGGCTTCGCTTCGCCACCAGGTAGGTCACGGAGGGTTCGAGACCGAAGCCGCCGACGAACTGGAGGAGCGCGGGAATGAGAACGATGAGCGCGTACTCGCCGCGGCCGGCCGGGCCGAGGGCGCGGGCGAGGATCACCGAGCTGGCGATGCCGATCAGCAGGGCCAGCGCCCGGGTGACAAGCGTGATCGAGGTGCCGCGTGCGAGCCCCATCACGTCCCCACCGTGGCGAGCAGTTCCAGTTCTTTCGAGATGATGAGCGAGGCAGAGCACCTCATGGTGACGTACTCACGGGCGTTGCGACTCATCTCGCGCGCACGCTCCGGCTGACTGATGAGTTCGAGTACCGCGCGGCGCAGGTCAGCCGGCTTTCCCGGCCGCACCAGGAACCCGTCGACGCCGTCGCGGAGGTACTCGGGGATGCCGCCGGCTCGCACGGCGATCACGGGCAAACCGCACGCCATGGCCTCGCACATCGCGACTCCTTGAGTGGGTATCTTCCGCTCGGGTGAGATGAGGAAGTCGTGAGCCTTGAGGAGGGCCGGCATTTCAGCGTGCGGAACTGCACGCTCCTCGATGATGACGGGAGCCTCGAGTCGCGTTGCAAGCGCGCGCAAGTCCGGAGCGTCGGGTCCCAGCCCCACGATTCTCAGCTCCGTTCCACTCAGGCCGGCGAACGCGGTCACGCTGACATCGACGCCGTGAACCCAGTTGAGGGGGCGGAGGACCAGAGCGCGGGAGACCGGGTCCGCACGCGGATGATCGGCAGGTCGGAAGCGGTCAACGTCCACGGGATTCGGGATGACCGCGCTCCGCGGGTGTCGCAGGCTCAAGTTGCGTTCCGCCGTCCGGCGCATCCACTCCGAGACGTAGACGACCGCAGCGGCACCGGAGAGCCAGCGCCGCAGCCGCCACAGCTTGCGCGCATCGTGTAGCAGGGAGAGTGCGCGGTCGAGTCCCTGATGGTATCCGCAGAGCGCCGTCAGCATCGCCTCGTACCCGTGAATCCAGGCGACCCGCGGCGTGGTCAAGGCCGCGGCGAGCTGGGTGTGCGGCGCGCTGGGATGGGGCGTGTGCACGGCCAGGACATCCGGAGCGAAACGCTGGTACTCGTCCCTCAGCGGCTCTGCCTCGGCGGCCAACACGCTGACACCTGCGTGCTCAGCCCAGGTTGCCGGGCCGGGGCGCACCCGGTAGACCCTTACCTCGTGGCCCGCGGCCCGGTAGGCTGCCGCGCGGGTGTGCACGTAGACGCCGCTTCCCGGGTTCTCGGAACTCGGGTAGTACTCGGTGAAGACCGCGATCTTCATCTCTGTCGTAGGAGATGCGGGCAGGCAGGGGACCTACCTAAGAGAACGCGCTGGCGACGATATCGCAACATCTGTCGTGACACGACGTTGACGGCGCTGGCGGCGTCGTCGATCTTTAGACGGCCCTTCGCTCGGGGAAGCTCCCGTCTCCCGCCTGACGTCCCTGGTATTGGATAGGTGAGACGACCAACGATCCTCGTCGCCATTAGCGGCGCTGCCTTGGCTCTGCTCGCCGGCCTGGCCGTCGGGCAGGTTGGTGTCCTCGCGGCAGTCGCCCTCGTCGGTCTGGGGATCGCGGCCGCCGCGCTTATCGACCTGCGCATCACCTTGCTGGCGGTCGTTCCGGCCATGGTCCTGCTGCCGGAGCTGCCGCTATCGATACCGCTGCGAACCGAGGACCTGCTGATGGCCCCGCTGGCGGCGGCCTGGCTGGCGCGCCTGGCGATGGGACGGGAGCGCTGGCCCTCGACGCCGCTCAACCGCCCCATATTCGCGGTGATCGTTGTCGAGTTCGCCGCTTTCCTCTGGGGTGCGTACCGGGGGACGGCCGGCCTCTCCCCCGAGCTCTACAGCGCGTCGTTCTTCCTGCTGAAGACGGTGGAGGTCGCGTTCCTCTATTTCATCGTCGTCTCTACGCTGCGACGTGAGCGAGACATACTCCTGTTCACCTATGTCTTCTGCGGGTCCGCCGCGGCCTTGGGGATCTGGGGGGTGGTCGAGCGGGGGAGCGCCGCAGCTGGCGAAGCGATCACCGGGCCGGCCGGTCATGGCGGCTACAGCTTGCTGGGCCTGACGTTCGTCGTGCTGCTGGCCGTGCTCGCCAGCCTCTTTCTCACCCAACACAACCGCGCGGTCCGCGCCCTGCTAGCACTGGCTGCGCTCCCTGTGGCCTATTCGCTCCTCTTCACACTCTCCCGGCAGAGCTACGTAGGTGCGGTGGCAGCCATCGCCGTGCTTGTCTGGGTCCGCAACCGTCGGTTGATGATTCCGGCCATGCTGTTGACGCTAGCGCTGCCCTTCGTGGTGCCGCAGGTCGTAGAGGAGCGTGCGGTGTCCATCGTCACCGGCGCGCCGGATCCCGTCACGGGGGCCGATCCCTACGCCACGCGTATGCACGCCTGGCAGCGCCGCCTGCCCGAGGTGTTGGACGAGACGCCGGTGCTGGGGTTCGGACCGGCGGCTTTGCCGCCTGGGTATCTCGACAACCAGTACCTGCTGACGCTGTACTACACGGGCGTGATCGGGCTCTTGGCATTCCTCTGGCTGCTCTGGCGCGCGCTGCGTACGGCACAGACCACCTATCGCTCGCTGAGCGGTGACCTGCGCGGTCTGGCGCTCGCCTGGCTGGCGGCTACCGTGGGGCTGGCGCTGGCGGGGTTGGCCGGTAGCCCGTTCGTGGCGGTGCGCGTGCGACAGGTTTACTGGTTCTTGGCGGCGCTGGCCGTGGCTGCCTACAGCTTGTCGATGTCGCGGCGGTCCGAGGAAGGCCATCCCGATGAGGTAGAGG
>Ga0209635_10001932_pt1 | contig 15670 bp, 17 predicted proteins | sample DeeMarSWOR230_32_FD_187463 | JGI IMG/M metagenome (GOLD analysis project Ga0209635, IMG submission 187463) | Marine sediment microbial communities from White Oak River estuary, North Carolina - WOR-2-30_32 (SPAdes) (version 2) | ecosystem: Environmental > Aquatic > Marine > Intertidal zone >... | reverse complement strand
TTCGAGCTACATTCAATAAAACCATCCACAACCCTTGATCTCGCGATATTAATACCTTCCTCTCCTGAAACCTCACGTTCGTCAACAAGATCAGCTTTTCCACCAACAACAATAATAGGGAATTGATCTTCAGTCCTAAGTTCTTTTCTTATTACCATAAGCCAATCATCTATATGGGCTAGTGAACTATAATTTGTAACATCATACATGAATAAAGCTCCATTAGCTCCCCGAACATAAGTAGGTAACAAGAATCTAAAACGTTCTTCGCCACCAAAATCCCAAATTTGGAGTTTTATCTTTTTCCTATTAACTTCTAGGCTTTTAACTTCGAAATCAACGCCTATAGTCATTTTAGAATCTGATTTAAATAAATTAGTCAAGAATCTCTGAGTTAATGTAGTTTTACCACATCCAGCATCTCCGAAGATCACAATTTTATATGTTGCGTCATACAATTTGCGTAATTACCTCGTCCTATTGTTAGTTTTTATGAATGGAAATGTTTTTATGTATTTTTGTTTCATTTAAAGAGATTTCTTGTTTTTTTGCTTTAATCACTTATAAGATTTCTATAATTAATATCTTTTTTTATATTTATAAAATATTTTAAAGTGATATATTAAAAAGATTATAATATATGTTTAAAATTTTATGCGATTATAATTTATAGATTTGTCAATGAATATAATTGATTTAGTTATACTTAATATTTTTAATTTTATTTAATTAATTTACATCTATTATGGGAAGAAAAGTAGATTGGTCGAAATACTTTAAAATTGAACAGCATAAGATTGATGCTTTTATTCAGCATTTTGGAGCTAAAAAAATCTATGCTATGGGAGTAATGCCTATAAGAGGACCAAAAGGTTTCAGAAAGTTAGATTACGAGTTCGCTGAAAAGGGTTTAAATGTCACTAAAATTATGAACACACTTGAAGAAGCTCATTTTAATACTCTTGGAATTGTAATTAAAGACACAGATGGTGCATGTACTTGGGATACAAAAATAGGGTGGAATCCTATAAATCGAGATATCTTGGGTGAATTTTGTGATGCAGGAGAGGAAACTAACATCAAAATAAATGTTTCATTCACATCTATGAATGATGCCTATCAAGGGTATTTACATCCAGATAGAGTAAGTGTTCATGGAAAAAGTGGAGAAAAAAATGGAATTAAATATAAAAAAGGTGAAATTTCGACACATATTGAGGGAGAAATGAGAGTAGATTTACCTAAAGATGTTTCTTTTGAGGATTATCAGAAGAAAATACCTTTTTTAACTGAAAAATTTGATAAGAAAGCAGGTAAATCGCGTGATGCGAGAGGTAAAGGATATATCCCTCTAACTAGTTTTATGTGTCCTAATAGTGAGCATATAAATTATTTATTAGAACTTGCTAAAGAGATTATAAAAAATTATCGAATTAAAGGTTTCTTTGCGGATTATATTAGATATGATGGTGCGTTCACCGATTTGTGCGCTTGCAATCGATGCGTTCAAAAATTCAGAAGTAATTATGGAAATAAACCAAAATTATTAAAAAGTAATGAATGGTATGATTTTAAAGCGGAAACTATAGCTAATTACGCTCAAAAGCTTCATGATACTATAAAATCTGCTAATAAAGAGTGTGTATCTGGATGGTTCTGTCTTCCAGGACCTAAAAAATTATTCTCTCGAAAAAGACTTGGACAAGATTGGATTAAATTATCTGCAATTTTAGATATTGTTTCTCCAATGGAGTACCCTTATCTAATGGGTACTCGAGATGATGGATGGTATTGGGGAAAAGTTGCTGATTTTTTCTTTTGGTATTTTATTAGAAACATGAAAAAACGAGCTCAGGAGTTAAAAGCTCCTGCGTTGACTGTTACAAATTCAGTAGAGTGCAATGTTGAGGAAATGATCAAACAAATGAGAGGTTTTGACTTTGGGTTAGGAATTGCAGTATTCAAATATTACGGAACTTCAGAAGACCAATGGAAAGCTTTAAAATTATATGCTGAAAAGGAATTAGGTCTAGAAAATTTAAAATTTAGTAAATAATTTATTTAGAAGCTTCCACTAATACTGTCACAGCTGCATTACAAATAATAATATTGTCGGAGGTATCTCCCAATTCTTTAATCATGATACCTTGAGCAACTAATCCACCTTTAACTACTTCAATTGATTTTACACCAAAAGGTATTTCTTTAAGGACCTTTTCTATATCAATCTTTTCTGGATATGGTACACCTATTTTTACATGAACCTTCATTTTCATTAGATCTTTTGGTTCTCTTAACCCACAGATCTCTGTTAATCCTGTTAAACAGTTATTTGAGATTGCATTTTTAACTGCCTTCATTGCAGCTTTAGTGCAATCATCATTATGCCCGTGCTGATCAACTCCAGATCCGAGCTCCACCAAAAATCGTTTACTCATGTATAAAACCATTTTATATTATTTCGATTAATATCTATACTTATTTTTCTCTCATCAAAAACTTTTATTATTTGCCATAAAATTATAATACAACTTAAACAGAAATAATAAATCTAAAAAATGTATGAAATAGATGAAACAATATATAAGCGTTTTAAGCAGAAAAATAATATGTTATTTAGAAGATTATGGGATGAGTCTTTACCAACTTACCAAAAAATGATTAACACTAATATCGAGAAACACATTGAATCAAAGAAAGAGGGGTATTCACGAATAGATTTTGCTCTAGTAGCTGCAGGTTGGACTGTATATGAACGATTTCCTTATGCCTTCACATGGGAAAGAAAAGATTTGATGGATATTGGTTATGGTATAAATTGGTTGAAATCTAAACATAAAATTGAAGATCCAAAAAACTTCACTAAAGTTATAAAAAAAGCAGCAAAATTCTATGGAGCTTCTTTAGTAGGTATTGCTAATGTTAATGAAAAATGGATTTATAAAACAGGATTTATGAGACCTGATGATGCTAGTGAAGCTGAAGCAAAAAAAGAAATTCGTGAAGGAAAGGCTGTAGATTCAATATATGATCAACCCATAGATCTACCTCAAGGCATAAATAAAGTAATTGTAATGGGCGTAGAAATGGATGAAGATGCAATTTCAACAGCTCCAGCACAACCAGCAGCCGCAGCTTCAGCAATAGCTTATTCAAAAATGGCATTCATTATATCATGTTTAGGGGAATTTATTAGAAATCTAGGATATAGAGCCATTCAATGCGGGAATGATACTGCCCTTAGTATACCACTAGCAATTGATGCTGGGCTTGGTGCATTAGGTAGGAATGGGTTATTAGTTACTCCTGAATTTGGTCCAAGAGTACGCATATGTAAGGTTTTTACAGATTTACCAATAATTTCTGATGAACCAAACCAAGAATTCATTGAGAAACTTAAAAGCTACTGTAAAAACTGTTTTGAATGTGCTGAAGCCTGTGAAACTGATGCAATTACAAAAGATAAAAAGCCCTCATTTGATCCAATTTCGATTTCTAATAACTCAGGAGTTAAAAAATATTATGTAGATGTAGAAAAATGTTTTGAATTTTGGGTTGAAAATTCAAGTGATTGTGGAAATTGTATTATGGCTTGTCCTTTTTCTAAAATTAAAGAATTTCTATCTCCATTTGAATTTTGGAACAAAACTTAAACATTACATTAAATTATTAGAAATTCAAAGGTTATTCAACTAAGTCTATATGATATATTTATGATGGATAAAATTAAAGTAGGGATAATAGGGGCTGGTTTTAATGCAAAAGACCATTTTAATGCTTATAGATTATTACCAAATGTAGAAATCGTTGGAATCGCCACTACTTCTTTAGAGAAGGCAAAAGCATTTATGAAAAGATTCAATATTCCGGGTCGACCATTTGAAGATTATAAAGATTTATTGAAATTAGAATGCGACGCAATATCCGTGTGTCTTCCTAATTATTTACACAAGGATATTACAATAGATATCTTGAATTCTGGATCGCATGCTCTTGTTGAGAAGCCATTAGCAAGAAATATAAAAGAGGGGGAAGAAATGCTAGATGCAGAGAAATCTTCGAATCGAAGGATTTTTTATTGTGAAAATAACATGTATGCTCCATCTTTTAGTAAAGTGAAAGAAATCATTGAAGAGGGTGTTCTTGGAAAAATATATATGGGAAGAGGTAAAGAACAACATTCTGGACCTCACTCTGAGTGGTTTTATAAAAAAGATAAAGCTGGGGGAGGTGCCTTAATCGATCTAGGAATCCACGATATAGCTTGTCTTGTATGGTATCTCGGATGTGATGTTTCGGAAGTATTTTGTCAAACTAAGACAACAGTTCCTAATAGAAAAAAATTTGGCAAATGTGAGGTTGAAGATAATGCAATTGGGATATTATATTTTGAAAATGACGCTCAGGTAGTTATTGAAGAATCATGGACTGCTCCAGGTGGATATGATATGAGGTTCGAATTATTTGGCACTGAAGGTCAAATCAAGGCAGCTCCAACATTTAGCAATTTAGTCAGTGTTTACAGCGAAAAAGGTTATGGATATGCTGTTGAGAAAGCATCAACAACAAAGGGATGGACATTTCCTGTTCCTGAAGAATCATGGTCTTTTGGCTATGCTCAAGAAGTAAAGTATTTCATTGATTGTATAATTCACAATCAAGTACCGTTAACTAATGGCAAATATGGCCAAAAAATTCTTCGAATTGTAGAAACAATGTATAGAAGCGCTGAAACTAAAAAGATTGAAGAAATAATGTATTAACCAATTCTTTAATACTTATATTTAAAAAAGGAAGAAATGAAAAGATAGTTATAACCAATCAGTTAGTATTGTTTATATTCCCCTTTATACCAAGAACGTTGAGATTTTCTAAGAGGGTCAGGCATATGTTCATATGGAGATATCTCTTCTTTGAGCTCGTATTCAACTCCATAACGTATATTAGTCTTAGGATGAACGTATCCTGTTTTTGAAATACTATTTGCAGCCCTAAGTGCTGTACGTCGAGATATTAATGAAGCTCCTTTAATATAAAAATACCTCCATTTTTCTTCAATAACTAGTTCTAAAAAAATCCCATCGTTCATATCAGCATCAGATTCGATAGGTACAAATTGACCAGAATCATCATTCCATTTTAACATAAAATTGTCTTTTTTTTCTGTCATCGTTTTCCCAATATCTGACTTTAGGGTATTAAGAATTTTAATTATATTCTTTTTAAAAAATTTTAACTTTTTTGTTTTAATTATAAGAGTATTCTTATTTAATCTTATTTTAATGATTTAATATATTCTACTATTGAATCAAGTTTATCTTTAGATGACAAGAGTACTTCATGGGGAAACTCTATACTTCGCGAATAAATATCAGAAACTACTGGAAAATTATTATCATCACTTTTGGTTCCACCCCAATTTGCTTTTGAATAATCAATTCCCTTCCTTAAAGTTGTATTTCTAAAACAAACTAACCTATGCAAAGGGGGATAACAATCATCAGTTGGTATTCCATTTCGGTTCAATTTTCGGTAGAATTCTTCCTTAGTTATCATTCCAAATTTTTTAGGATTGAAAACGATTGGATATACATAATAGCCACATTCTTCAGTTCCAGGTGTTAATTTCATTACCTGAATACCATCAATTTCATTTAATTTTTTACCAAAATATTGAGCATTTTTATTTCTTAATTTATGCTGTTCTAGGAACTTTTCTAATTGTTTTCGAAGCACAGCTGCATGAAATTCACTCAATCTATAATTAGTTCCATAAGAGTAATGAGCATAAGAATATCCATTCTTTTTTCTTCCGCAATCAATGTAAGAATAAATTTTATCAGCTAAACTATCAGAATTACAAATAATTGCCCCTCCTTCGCCACTTGTTATTATTTTAGAAGCTTGAAAGCTAAAGGTTCCAACATCACCCCAATTTCCAACTCGCTTTCCTTTATATCTTGAACCATGAGCGTGAGAGCAATCCTCAATGATATAAAGATTATTATCAACAGCAATCTCTTTCAATTTATCTAATTCAACGGGATTCCCACCCAAATGCACTGGGATTATCGCTTTAGTTCTTTTTGTGATTAATGATTCAACTTTGTTGACATCCATTACAAGAGTTTCAGGATGAATATCACAAAAGATGGGTATGGCATTTGCTGCAACAACTGCTGAAGCTGATGCTACAAATGTATAATCTGAAACAATTACTTCATCACCTAAGCCAATTTCTAAAGCACTTAATGCAGATTCAATAGCAACAGTTCCATTACATACTGCAATACAATTTTTTGCTTCCTGAAGTTTAGCGAATTCTTCTTGGAATTTCCAGACATTTTCACCTTGATGAGCTCCTGGAAATCCACACCACCAATTACCTGATTTTATAACATCTACTAAAGCATTTATTTCATTGCTATCATAGATAGGCCACTCTGGAAATATATTTTTTGAATCTTGTTTATATGACATAATTCATTAAATCCTTTATTCATATACATAAATTTTATGAGCTATTTTAGATATATTTATCAAAACAGATAAAAGTATCATTCAACTAAGAAATAAATATAATAGAATTAAACCCGATTCTGAATATGCAAATTATAGATAAAAAATCAATAGCAAAAATTCTGGGAGAATACATCAAAGATCTTACCTTAGAAGAAATTGAATCATTAATAGAAATACCACCTCTGGAGTTTGATTATACCTACGCTTTTCCTTGTTTTAAGCTTTCAAAATTTCAAAAAAAAGCCCCAAATCTGATAGCTCAAGAATTAAAAGATAAAATTGAAAAACCTGATTTTATTGAGAGCCTTACTGTAGCAGGACCATATTTAAACATCATAATTAAAACTAGATCTATTCTCAAAAATATCAATGAATTAAAGGAGGATTACGGAAGGATAAGAGAGATTTCAAAGAAAACGAAAAGGCAAAAAATAGTAGTTGAATATCCTTCTCCTAATACGAATAAACCACTTCATTTTGGGCATGTAAGAAATATGCTCCTAGGAAAATCTCTATCTAATTTATTAGGATATAAAAAACATGAAGTTTTTCAAGTTAACTTATATAATGATCGCGGAATTCATATCTGTAAGAGTATGCTTGCATATAAGAAATGGGGAAATAATAAAACGCCAGACAAGAAAAGTGATCATTTTGTTGGTGACTTTTATGTGCTCTTTAGTAAAAAAGTTAAGGAAGATGGAAATTTAGATAAAGAAGCTCAAGATTTATTACTATATTGGGAAGCAAGGGATCAAGAAACTGTTGAATTATGGAAAAGAATGAATAAATGGGCTTTAGATGGTCATAGAATTACTTATAATAAATTAGGTATTTCTTTTGATAAAGAATACTATGAATCTGATTTATATTTAAGAGGAAAGGAGAAAATAATTGAAGGATTAAACAATGGTATATTTGAAAAAACTGAAGATGGTGCAATAATAGCAAGATTAAAAGAAAAATACAATCTTGAAGATAAAATCCTAATTAGAAGCGATGGAACTTCTATCTACATAACTCAAGATGTATATTTAGCTTATAAGAAAAAAGAAGATTTTAATTATGATAGATCTATTTATATTGTTGGTGATCCACAAATCCAGCATTTTAAATGGCTCTTTGCCATACTGGATCTATTAGGATTCAAGGAAGATAATTATCACCTTTCATATGGAATGATTAGCTTACCTAGCGGAAAAATGAAGAGTAGAGAAGGCACTGTAGTTGATGCGGATGATATAATTGAGGAAATAGAAAATTTAGCATATACTGAGGTAAATAAAAGATACCCCGATTTAAATGAAAAAGAAAAGAAAAAAAGAGCTGAAATAATTGGATTAGCAGCCATGATTTTTTATATTCTAAAATATAATCCCGTAAAGGGTTTCGTATTCAAACCTGATGAAAGCATCTCATTCGAAGGCGAAACTGGTCCATATATTCAATATTGTTATGCTAGGATTGCTTCTATAATATTAAAATCAGGAAAACATATCGATCCAGATATTAAATGGGACTTATTAAATCATGAGAAAGAGCGATTTTTGATAAAACAATTAGTTTATTTCCCTGAAATTATTGATACGTCTGAAAAAACATATAATATTCATTTAATTCCTCAATATCTTCTTACTTTATGTCAAGCATTCAATTCATTCTATAGTACTTGTCAAGTAATATCTGATAATAAAGATTTAGAAAAAGCAAGATTATTGCTAATATATTGTGTACAAATTGTTATTAAAACAGGATTAAATATCTTAGGAATTGAAACTTTAGATAAAATGTGAGATTAAAATTGAAAACGTTAAAAAAAAATGAGATTTTTTGATTTTGATGCGGAAATTAAAGATGATACGCAATTCGTAATTTTTGGTGTACCATGGGACTATTTAACTTCAATTGATTTGCCCAATTCTTCAATTGCTCCAGAAGCGATTAGAAATGTTACAAATGATATTGGATGGACAACAGAATTAGGAGATCATATTACTAAGTTTAAAGTTATTGATGTTGGAGATGTAGCGATAGAAAGAGTTAATGTTGAAAAAAATCTCAAAAGGATTAAGAATTTCATAGAAGATCTATATAAGGAAAATGAGAAAATAATTCCTATAATGATAGGAGGAGATCATTTCTGCTCATACCCGGTAATAAAATCTATTGGAGATCGGTTTAAAAAGAAAGAGGAATTTGGTATACTAATATTTGATTCACATTTAGATTTCTACCAAGAATGGGATAAAGGTGTTTATTCACATGCCACAGTCTCTCATCGAATATTTGATTTTGATTATATAAACAATACAAATCTGATGGTTGTCGGAGCTAGAGACATCGATATTCCAGAGTTAGAAATTGCCCAATCTGAAAATATTGAGTATATTAGTGCTTATCAGTTAATAGATGGATTAGATAATTATATAGAAAAAGTTATAGATTTTTTTAAAAAGTCAAATATCAATTTTCTTTATGTTTCAATAGATATTGATGTTTTGGATCCTTCTATTGCTCCTGGTACAGGTTTTGCCATTCCAGGAGGTTTTTCTTATAGAGAAATATGGAAAATGTTAAAGGAGGTATCTGAAAACTTCGAAATAATAGGTTTTGATTTAGTTGAAGTTGCACCTAATTTAGATTTAAAAAATAAAATGACATGTAATTTAGCAGCAAAATTGATAATAGAACTTATTTCTTTTGTTTCAAATAAAAAAGAATCAATGATGTAAATGTCTGATAAAGATTTTAAAGAAGTATTAAGAAATGTGGAGCAATTTAAAATTAACAAAGACACGAATATTATCGAATTGATAAATTCTTTAAAAAATACGGGATTTAATGCAAAAAGATTAGCACTAGCTTGTGAAATTTACAATGAAATGATAAATGATAAAGATTGTGTTAAATTCTTTGGATTAGCAGGAGCTCTTGTTCCTGTAGGATTACAAAGAATTATAGTCGATTTTATAAAGGAAGGCTTTATAGATGTTTTAGTTACTACAGGAGCAAATCTAACCCATGATCTTGCCGAAGCGTTAGGATACCATCATTTACAAGGAAGTATTAATATAGATGACATTGATGATAATGAGTTACATTGTGAAGATATAAACAGGATTTATGATGTATTCATGCCAAATAAGGTATACGAAGGAATAGAGGATTTTATTTCGAAGTTAAAAATAACAGATAACCTTATGCCCGTAAGTTCTTTTCTAAATTTCCTTGGAAATAGTCTTCCTAAAAATTCTCATTCCATTCTTAGGATATGTGCTGAGAAAGAAATACCAATTTTCTGTCCTGCATTTACTGATTCGGGTTTAGCAATGCAATTAGGATTTCATCATCAAAATATGAATTTGAATCATTTCAAAGATATGTTAGAAATGGTAAATTTAGCCTGGGATGCTAAGAAAGCTGGTATATGCATTGTAGGAGGAGGAGTTCCTAAGAACTTTATTATGCAATCATTGCAGTTTTGCCCAACTTCTGCCACTTATGCCATCCAAATAACTATGGATCGTCCAGAACCAGGAGGATTGAGTGGTGCTAGTTTGAGGGAAGCTATTTCATGGGGGAAGATAAATGAGAAAGCTAAGTACTCTACAGTAATATCTGACGCTACAATTGCATTACCATTAATTTTTTGGTATTTAAAGAAGGTAAATATAAAAAACGAAGACTAAAACAATTTTCCTAAAAAACCTCAATTTATTAAAATAATCGTTTTAATTTTTGATCGACTGTTTCTGTATCAGTACCAAAAATTTTATCAAGATTTTGTTTAAAAACTTTAAATTGAGTGACTTCCGATAAATTTTTTCCATTATTTATTGATTTAAATTCTTTAGTTATTTGTTTCAATAATGGCTGAATAATTTTTCTAATATATTTTTCAATCCTTTTCTCTTTATCTAAAATAACGTAAGAAATTAGAAGTTCTGGTTCATAACTATCTTCTGAATTAATTTCATCCTCTGTAAATGCAATAAGAAATTTCTTACCTTCAAAATATTCAACTAAATCTTTTGAAAAAGTGGATTGAGCAAAATTTAAGATTGCTGTAAGTAATCCGCTTCTCAGATCGGTATCTATTTTTCCCTTTGTAGATTTATGGTAACTCTGTTTTACTAATGTAAAACCTCTGAATAACAGCCCTGCTTCTCGAACAACCATTAAAAAGATTTTATATTAATATTTTGAGATTTTAAGATTATTCGTCTAAATATACATTTAGTTTGATATTTTTAATATACAAACTTTTAATAATAAATCCTTTGATTCTAAATATCATGATTTTAATTTATATTATTTAATAATAAATATGTTGAATTTAATATTTGATGGTAATATGGTTAACCAAGAAAAAATTAAAAAATGTGCTGAAAATATTACACGAAGCATAAACATGAAAAAGGAAGGCGAATGTGTTCTTATAAGAGGTGGTATCTACTGCCAAGAACTCTTAGATGAAATAGGTTTAAATGTTCTTAGAAAAGGAGGTCTTCCACATATTAGCGCTACAAGTGATTATTATGAGGAGTCAATGTGGCAAGATGATCAAATTAAAGCAGAAACACTAAAAAAAACGCCACTGCATTATTTGGAAATGATTAAAAATATAGATGCTTACATCATAATTGAATACCCCGAAGATCCTTTGATTCGTAATAATGCTCCAGAGATAAAACTTTCAGCTTATCAAAAAAGAAACGCTCCATTAAATGAAGTATTATATGGGTTCAAGGAAGAATATGCCCCAGGAAAAAAATGGTGTTATGCTGCTTGGCCTTCAAAAAAAGCCGCAAAATTCTATAATATTGATTATGATTTATTTGAAAAATTCATCGTTGACGGTATGAGCATTCCTTCAGAAGATTTAACTAAAATTACAAAAAATTTAGGAAAATTTTTTGATGATGCTAAAAAAGTTTATGTTAGTGATGAATATGGTACAGATTTTTGGGTTTCAATAGAAGATCGAGTTAAAATCCTTGATGATGGTTTACTCTCTGATGAACAAATTGCTCTGGGAGATTTAGGAGGAAATCTACCTGCAGGTGAGGTTTTTTTTCCACCACATGAAAAAAAGGGAGAAGGGAAGCTATTTTGCCCATTAACAATTGAAAGATATTCTAATAAAATTATAAAAAATGTAGAACTTAGTTTTAGGAATGGTAAACTATTGATGGATAAGGTTTCAGCAGATACGAATTTGGATCTCTTAATTGATGCTTTTAAACAAAGTGAAAAAATAGATAGAGAAAATAATGTACCAGAAATTAGAACGTACAATGTAGGTGAACTTGGTATTGGGTGTAATCCTGTAATAACTAAAGCAATTGGATACATTCTTACGGATGAAAAAATTAATGGAAGCGTTCATGTTGCATTTGGATCGAATAAATCGTTTGGAGGCACATCGGCATCACAAATGCATTGGGATTTCGTTACTTCGCCAAAAGTTAACATAACCGTTGAGTATAAGGATGGTTCTAAAAAAAAAATAATGGAAAACGGAATTTTGGTTGAACAATAAGTTTTATTATACTTTTTTTTATTATTAAGAAATATTTCACAGAAATTCCTCCAGAAAATAAATTATTTTTCCTAATACTTTTTTTTTAAAAGTTATACGGTCTGTTTTGAAGTTGAATTTTTGCACATTAGTATCTTTTTTAGTTGATACACCTATGAATACAATCCCAACTGGTTTTTCTGGAGTCCCTCCAGTTGGTCCAGCGATACCACTAATCCCAATTCCTATATCTACATTTGACAAGACTCTAATGTTATGCGCTAATTGTCTAACTACTTGTTTAGATACTGCTCCATATTTCTCAATAATTATAGGATCTACATTTAATAAATCTATTTTTGCTGTATTACTATAACAAACAATTCCTCTTTCAAAAACTTTTGATGCTCCAGAAATGTTAGTAAACATATGTGAGATATATCCACCTGTACAGCTTTCAGCTATAGAAATTTGCATTTTTCTCTCTGTCATGTTTTTAACAAGCATTTCTATTCTTTCTAATATATTCATGATTTCAATTACCTCTGAATTTCAAATTTTTTCCCACATGATCCGCAAAATACTGCGCCCTCATTTAAAGAATTACCACAATAAGGACAATGCCATTTTATTGTAGATTTTTCAGAAGGGGCTAATGCTTTATAAATTTCTGGTTCTTTTTCTCCAAATGGTTTATACTCTAAATTTTTTTCAGAAGTTTTTTCAAAACATCTAGGACAGTTTTGTTTCTTCTGTAATCCAAAATAGATAAGATATGGATTGATTATCATAAAACCCCACATGAAAAAGATAAAAAGAAAAATCTCTGAAAAAATTGATACAAATATAATAGTAATTGCTGTAAATACAATCATCATTATTATAGCAAAAATTCCAAATATTCTCATATTGAATTTAGGTCTCGTAGGAAATACATTCATTTTACATTGATTACAAAACATCATATCGCTTGAATCTTGAACCATATAACTCAATGTAAACATTTAAAATGAGTTGTTATTATTAATATACATTAATAACAAATAAAATTAAATTAAAAAAAAATATTGTATACTTTTGATAAATATTACATCAATAACAGAATTTAACAAATAAACAAGACAGAGTGATTTAAATGGGAAAAAATAACGCCGCTAAAGGATTCGTATTTAAAATAACTGTAATTGGTAATGGAGCTGTTGGGAAGACCTCCTTAATTAAAAAATATACTCAAGGTAGTTTTCAGAAGGATTATATTAAAACATTAGGTGCGCAATTTTCGAAATATGATGAAGAAATTGGGGGAGATAATTGTAAATTATTTTTTTGGGACATTGCTGGACAAGACGAGTTTAATTTTATGCGTCCCACATTTTATAAGGGAAGTAAAGCTGCAATCATAGTGTTTTCACATACTGATGAAAATAGTTTTAATAATATAGTGGATTGGCATGAAGACATTAAAAAGTATACTGGAGAGCTCCCTATTATTTTATTTGGCAATAAAACCGATTTAGTTGATGAAATAGATTTAGACGATGAAAAAGTAAAAAAAATCGTAAAAGAGAGGGATTTTCTAGGGTATTATAAAACCTCCGCAAAGACTGGCCAAGGAGTTTATGAAGCTTTTCAGGCTATAATTAAAGAGTTATATAATAAATATAAAGAAGATTAAACAATGTATGATGATATCAACCAAGGATATCCGAAAATTTTGTTTTTCTCTTCAAATCATTGTGCACCATGCAGACCAGTTGAAGAAATGTTAAAAAGAATAAATATTTCTTTATTCGGAAAGAAATTAAGAATAGAAAAAATATCAATCGATATGGAAGACAATAGACTGTTTACACAAGAATATCGTATAACTTCAGTTCCCACGTTAATTATAGCAGATAAAAGACTATCAGTAAATATACAAGAAGAAGAAATTATAGATGCCATTCTTTATGCGTTTATATCTTCAGTCAAAATATAATATTTAATTAAAGATTAAAAAAATCAAAAAAAATAAAAATTAAGTGAAGTTTAATGGATAGGCAATTACTCTCGAAAATTCTCGCCCAAATGAGGAAGAATTTAAAAGAAGGTAAAGATATTGGAGATATGAAAGTAGGTGCTTTATTAGCATTAGGACACCAATTAGAAGCAATTTTCTACTATTTAGGACATGAATTAGGAACAATCTTAAAAGTTAAACAAGTTAAGGATGTTTCTCAAATTCCTGATGAATTAAAACGGATTATTTCTGAATTCAATCTTGGATCAGTTGAGATAACTGAAAGTACCGAAGAAATTGTGCAATTAAAACTAAAAGACCATTCCTCAATAAAAGATTTAATTAAAAAGGGAATTAAAACATCAGGTAGCTTTTGTTCATTTGAAGCTGGATTATTAGCAGGAGTAGTAGAAAAATTAAGTGATCGCCATTGCTTTGCTCAAGAGCTCGGATGTTGTTTACAAACCGGCGAGAATTATTGCGAATTTATGATCGTTTTCCAGAAAGATTAATTTTATTTATAATTTTTTGTTATTCCTTTTTTTAAAAAAGTGTCTTAGCCCAACTAAAGTTCAATTTTTAATTTTAAAGTATTATTAGAAAATTATTAATAAGTATAAATTATACTTTGAATATACAATAAATTTAAAGATCATAATACCAAATTTATAAATAAAATATTCAATTTGATTACTCAAAGTGGAAGATTAAAAGAATAAAACAACCCATATAGAATATAATGTGAGGAGAATGGAACCAAAATATATTATTAAAATTTGTCTTCTCGGAGAAGCTAATGTTGGTAAGACATCACTAGTTTATCGATTTATAGAAAATAAATTTAGAGAAAATTACAAAAGTACTCTTGGTGTAAACCTTTTAAAGAAGGACATGGATGTAGAGCAATATGGTGAAGTTTCTGCTCAAATATGGGATCTCGGAGGACAAGAATCTTTCAAGTCTCTCAGAAAGCTCTATCTGGAGGGTGCCAATGGAGCTTTGTTAGTTTATGATATGACTAGTAAGAAGACTTATGAAAAAATTGATGATTGGATACGAGATTTCAGAGAAGCTAGAGATGATGCTCCAATAATATTAATAGGAAATAAATCTGATTTGGAAACACAAATTGAAATAACAGAAAGTGAATCAAAAGATTATGCTAAGGCAAATAATTTAGGAATGATTATTACTTCAGCTAAAACTGGTCAGAATGTTGAAGAAGCATTTAAAGAACTAACGAAGAGAATTCTAGATCGGATTTCAAATAATCCTTAAATAAATTATTGTTAAATTCTTTTCTTTCATTAATTTTTCGAATGTAATTTTTTTAAAATTATTTTAACAACTATCAAGATTTGGTGTTTTGGGCTTTAATCTTTTTTAAATCTACCACCTTTATAAAGGAAGATTTATTTAAATAAAATTAATAAAAAAACGTAGTTATAAAGAATATTTTTATTTTTCATATTTAAAATCATAATTATCATTTAATATAATCATGTCAAAAGAAGAGTTTGATGACGAATTTGATGAAGATGAGGAAGAATTTGAAGATGAAGGGGAAGAAGGAGAGGAAGAGGAATATGACTATGAAACAGATTTAGATTATAAAATTGAAAATGTCG
>Ga0209635_10001930_pt1 | contig 15676 bp, 16 predicted proteins | sample DeeMarSWOR230_32_FD_187463 | JGI IMG/M metagenome (GOLD analysis project Ga0209635, IMG submission 187463) | Marine sediment microbial communities from White Oak River estuary, North Carolina - WOR-2-30_32 (SPAdes) (version 2) | ecosystem: Environmental > Aquatic > Marine > Intertidal zone >... | reverse complement strand
CATAGCAAAAAACCGTGTTAGCCGAGCCATAATCCAAATAACAGACATCATCCAAGCAAAAGGTGGCAAAACCAAACCAGCAAAAACAAGACGATAATCAAATCGAGAAAAAATTTAGACGTAAACAGAGCCTCTGGCGAAAACATTAATTATCAACACAAGTAATCCCGCAATCCCCAAGAATATGCCAATCACGACAAGAAACGAATTAGAAACCGCATTTGATGAAGTCATACTACTTGTCCCATACACAAAAACAGAGAGACCTAAAAGACACAGAACAACCCCCACTATAACGCCTCTAATATCCAACCTCATCATCAAATAACCTTACACCTACCAAACGAAAAACATTAAGCACACAAAATCAACATTTCAAATCCAACTTCTAGTCCACTGAGTATATTTGGATCATATTTGAAGCCTAATTGGATCATATATGGAAGAGGTCTAGAGCACCACGCACACACGCTCTAGAACCCTGCTTCCACCGGATTCTGAGGCTTCATAAACTCTCTCAAAGGTATCGTAGCGTAAGAACCCTTACGCAACGTAAACCGTAACCGCAGCTTACATTTGGAAGAATTCTCATGGTCTTCCGTTGGCTTTGCCACAAAATCCGTAAGCGGAGTCAAAACCGTCCTCAACCCGCCACGCATACTAATTTCTGACATCGAGGATAATTTGAAATCTTCAGGCTTCACTTCTTCTTTTTCAAGAACCGATTGTTCAATCTCCCCCTGAGCACCATTGGATAACGATTGTTTGAAACCAATAAGCGGAATTGCAACACACGCTTTGCCCCTCTTAACTGCTCTATTCAGCCTCGAAAGCGACTGCGAAGTAGCAACCTCGCCATTTTCCGCAGATAAACCATGCTCATTTAACGCCACAACATAATCACCCACATGAACCTCATTCAACCCTATTCCCCGACGCATTCTCTCACTCAAAAACTGATTAAAAAGAAAAGATTCATAAGCCTGCACAAAAAGCTCACGAAGCTTCATCGGCAACCTCCTAAACGCACCAAGAAAATCATTCGGATAAGAAAGCAAATGTCTAAGCATCAACCGCTCATAACTCAAAACAGTAGGAAAACTGCGAAGCGCTTCTTTCAAATCTCTTGTCTCACCAAGTTTCTCTCTCGCTAATCTTATTTCCGGGTTCTCATATTTGCCCAAAAATGCGAGAAACGTGAACGCAGCCTCTTCAACATTGCCTTTAACGATAGCCTTCCCAACCAAATGCGTTATTGGACGCACCGTGCCAAACCTTTGATGTCCAAAAAAATTCGGTACCCCACCCAAAACCGAAAGCTTCTCCATTGTGGCATTAACCAGTTTTTCTACTTCACTGCTTTCAGGAGAAATCAGGCGAACCAAAATAGTAAACTGATTACCAAACAAAAGTTTAGCTGAAATTCTCTCTTCAACATAACGAACCGGATAAATCCTCAAATCCTTAATCTTAACACGAGAAATTTTTTCTGGCCGGACTCCATAAAGGCTAATATGCTGCGCAGTTAAGGCATTAGCATCTTTTATTCCCGCAAAACCAATCTGTTCAGGCTTTATTCTGAGCCTTCGCGCAACAGTTTTCACTGCCAACAACGTATCCCAATTCCGTTTGACAAGAATACAAACAAGATAACGACCCAAACACGCAGGACAACCCGACGGAACAACAGACGCCTTAACCCCGTCAACCAAGATTTCTTCAACAACAAAATCTTCAGGCTCCTTGCGAATAACACCTCCAATTCCAATAGTCCTTGTGCCATAAACAGTAATTCCAAGTTTTTTCTCAATGTCTGGGACATCCAAAGCTCAAAATCCTCATCACAAAAGCGAAAGGTTACCCGTTATCTTATCAATTTCATCATTTGGTGCAGGTCCAATACCAAGACAAGTAAGCGTACATGGAGGCAACTGCGTTAAACCACGATCATAAACAAGTGCATAGGGCAAATGCATCTTTTCTGCCTGTTGTTTCAATTGAAGCAATTCCGCTTCAGTTTTGACCTTAACAACAACCTTTCGCTGTCCTTCAGCAAACCATGCTTTCCACCAAACTTTATTATGCTTTCGTGTTTCTTCTGCTGCAGAAACCGCAGCGTGAGCCGTTTGCACCGCAATTTTTCCTTTCCCCATTTCCAGATCTAAACGAATAACCAAGGCCTGCTTATATTTGAACTCCGACATACGTGACAACCCAGCAATGTTACCCTATGTATTGAAAACGGATAACACACAGGGAATTAATAAATCCTTGCAACATTCACTCAATAACCCTCTACAAAATTAACAGCAGATGGCAACAAGCCCTTGAAAGCAACTTCACGTAATGGCAAAGAAAAGAAAATACGCCAACGCGGTAAATGCTGAGGGTCTTCTTGCAACCCGCAACAACTCTTTTCCCTGAAAATCGACATCTTTAACTTGAACTAAAGTTTCCTCTAAACGTAATTTTGTAGCGATATCAAAAAGTTTGTCTACTTCCCGATTAGAAAGATTATTCAAAAGTTTCCGCGCAAAAAGCATTGTTTTCATGTCAAATCCTATCTTCTGTCTCCATTGTTCTTCATAACGTTTGAGAAAGCTTTCCGAATAGTTGCCCTCTCTCACAGCTTGCGTTGCAATTTTTCCAGCAGTTTCAGCACAAGTTAGCCCTGTTATAATGCCACCACCAGTTGTGGGTTTAACTTGGGAAGCAGCATCCCCAACAATCAAAAGCCCATCCGCAAAAGTTTTCGAAATGGGACCGCCAAGCGGAATTAAATGAAAAGAAAGACCTGTGATCTGACTTTTTCGCAATTTAACGCTTGCAATTTTATGTTTGCGCAAAAATTGTTCTAAACATTGTTTAGGATTCCCGCGACGTGTAGCCAATCCGATTTTAGCTGTGCCGTTTCGTTTTGGAATAATCCATGCATAAAACCCATCCGCGACTTTATTATCTAAATAGACTTCAACGCGGTCGTTTTCAACATCTTTTATGTTGTTGACTTCTGCGGAAACCGCTTTTACAAATATTCTGTTCTTTGGCTGTTTTAATCCAGCGTTTTTTAAAATTTTTGAGGGGTTTCCTTCTGCGTCAATAACGATATTACACATGATTTTTTCTATTCTGTCTCGTTTATGAACTATAACTCCTTTTGTGAGATTTTTCTGCTGGATAAGCCCCTTCACTCGTGAACCAAGAAAAAACCGTGCACCCGTGTTCGAAGCAATTTCAGCAAGATAACGATCAAACAATTCACGGTTAACAACACATGTCACTGGCGAAGAGAAATTCACAGAAAACTGTTTGCCAGAAGGTGAAAAGAAAATTGCACTTTTAAACATGTTTTCAATAAGGAATGGAGGCAATTCCAACCCTAGTCGTTTCAAACCACTCAAACTCAAATGGCCCGCACAATGGCTGGGGGCTCCAATGACAGGATGCTCTTCAAAAACAGTGACTTTTGCACCAAGTTTTGCCGCTGTCAATGCAGAAAAAGACCCGCAAGGTCCAGCGCCAACTACTATTATATCGTTTTCCATCGTAACTTTTTCACACATACTATTTCAAAATGTTTCTAAAATTTAGTCTTACTATGTTTTATCGTTTTCCAAATCACAAAAAAAAGGAAGGAGGTGCAGTGAGAGGTAGCATGATTAAATTTTCTTTTTGCTAAGGACTGATCGGAATGCACCGCATTTTGGACAGTCAAAGAGACCTATTTCTAATTGTAATCTTTTACCTGATTTGTCTGGTTTACCTGCCATTTTCCATGATTTCCGTGGTTTAGAGACGTCTTTTCCACATTTTGGACATTTAGCCATTTATCTTCCCTTCATGGAATGTATCATTAACGTTACTACATAAAAAATTTTCCATAGAAATAGGCTAAGAAACAGAGAAGATATAAGTAACCATGTTAAATATTCAAACTCCTTTATGAAAGGTGACCTACAATGGCAACCGTGAAAGAAACAACTGGAACTTCGTTGAACATGCCATCCTGCACAAGCTGTAATCGTATAATCTCGCCAGGCCAAGAGGCAACAAAATTTTCCTGTCCAAACTGTGGGGAAATCATAATTTGGCGCTGTGACCGATGCCGCAAATTTGGGCGTCCATACAAATGTCCGAAATGTGGATTTACGGGACCTTGAGAATATGGGAAAAATAATGATAAGCTTCAAAATTTTTCCTACGGGCATCGAAGTTGACTTGGAAAAACTTAAGCAACAAATAGCAAGTATTCTCCCTGCATCAACAAGTATTTATGGATACCAAACTGAGCCTGTTGCATTTGGCTTAAACGCTTTGCTCGCGCACATCCTTATTCCTGAAGATCAGAACGGTTTACTGGACAAGATAGAAGAAAATTTAAATAAAATTCCAGAAGTTAGTCAGATTCAAACTATCATGGTGCGAAGAACACGATAGTTTAAGAATTTGTAAAGTTTATATATTCATAATTCCCTTTCGACTTGTGCACATTTACCCGATAAAGGAGTTAAAGACAATGAGTAGTGAATTACAACTTAAAGTTCGAGATGCAAAACAAAGAGATGTTGGAAGAGGAATAGCCAGACTTGATCAAGCAACCATGCAGAAACTAGGGATAAGCGCGGGCGACGTTATCGAAATAATTGGAAAACGTAGCACTAGTGCAATTGCGTGGCCAGCCTATAGCGAAGATCAGGACAGAAGTGTTGTGCGGATTGATGGATTCACACGTAAAAATGCCGGTGTTGCAATAAATGAGTATGTTGTAGTGCGTACTGCGAAGGTAAAAGATGCTACGCATGTTGTACTTGCACCTATTGACATGCAATTAAATGTGGATGAAGATTTTACGAATTTTGTTAAGAATCGTCTCATGGAGCGAACATTCGTCGAAGCCGACACAACACTGGTTATGATGCTTGGGCATGCAATTCCATTTACTGTAACAAAAACACGACCGCATGGCATTGTGCGTATTACGCATACAACCGCATTGCAAATATTGAACGAACCAGCACCAGAGACTAAAGGTGTACCGCGCACAACTTATGAAGACATTGGCGGTTTGCACGAGGAAATCCAACGTGTAAGAGAAATGGTAGAGTTGCCGCTTAGACATCCAGAAATTTTTCAAAGACTTGGCATAGAGCCGCCAAAAGGTGTATTGCTTCATGGACCACCTGGCTGTGGAAAAACTTTACTTGCCCGTGCGGTTGCAAACGAGTCTGAGGCTAACTTTTTTTCAATAAATGGTCCTGAAATTATGAGCAAGTTTTACGGCGAATCTGAGGCGAGGTTGAGGGAGATTTTCCAGCAATCACAACAGAACGCGCCCAGCATTATATTTATAGATGAACTGGATGCGATTGCGCCTAAAAGAGAAGAAGTTACTGGCGAAGTTGAGAGAAGAGTAGTTGCACAGTTATTGGCTCTAATGGATGGGCTCGGTGGAAGAGGTAACGTTATAGTGATAGGTGCCACAAACAGGCCAGGCGCACTTGACCCGGCTTTGAGAAGACCTGGACGTTTTGACAGAGAAATCGAGATTGGTGTCCCTGACAAGGCTGCAAGGTTTGAAATTTTGCAGATTCATACGCGCGGTATGCCGTTAGCTGAGGATGTGGATTTGAAGAAACTTGCCGAAACTACTCATGGCTATACAGGTGCTGATCTTGCGGCATTGTGTCGAGAAACTGCTATGAAAGCTTTGAGGCGATACCTGCCTGAGATTAATTTGGAAGAGGAGAGAATTCCGCCAAGCGTTTTGGAGAAGATGGAGATTCGAATGGAAGACTTCGCAAATGCTTACAAAGAGGTTACGCCAACTGCTATGCGAGAGGTCTATATTGAAGTGCCAACGGTTCACTGGGGAGACATTGGAGGCTTGGAAGAAGTTAAGCAAGAACTTAGAGAAGCGGTTGAGTGGCCGCTCAAAAATCCTGAAGTGTTTTCTCGTTTGGGAATCCGTCCACCAAAGGGAATCCTATTGTATGGTCCGCCTGGTTGTGGAAAAACTCTTCTAGCAAGAGGCGTGGCAACGGAAAGTGAGGCGAATTTCATTACTATTAAAGGTCCAGAAGTGTTTAGCAAGTGGGTTGGCGAGTCTGAGAAAGCGATTCGAGAAGTGTTTCGCAAAGCAAGAATGTCTGCGCCTTCTGTGATTTTCTTTGACGAGGTTGATTCTCTTGTGCCTCGCCGCGGATTGGGATTCGCCGACAGTGGTGTTAGTGAACGTGTGATTAGTCAATTGTTGACTGAAATGGACGGAATAATGAGCTTAGAAGATGTGGTGATAATTGCGGCCACAAATAGACCAGACATGGTCGACCCAGCTGTCCTGAGACCAGGACGCTTTGATCGTTTAATTTACGTACCAGAACCTGACGAAGAAGCAAGAAAACAAATCTTCAAAATCTACACGAAAGACATGCCTCTGGCAAAAGATGTGAATTTAGACGAGTTAGCAAAAATAACAAATAGCTATAGTGGTGCAGACATAAACGGCATGTGTCGTGAAGCTGCCTTGACGGCCTTGAGGCGTGATGTAAATTCAAAGGAAGTGACACTCGCGGATTTCAAAACAGCAATAGAAAAGGTAGGTCCAAGCGTCACGCCAGATATGGAGAATTGGTACAAAAGTTTCATGCGACAGATACGCCGTATACAGAAACCCGCAACACCAGTAGCATAAGAAATGGAGTGCATGAGTAGTGACAATTAAAACTTGGAAAACCCGTCCTGTGGAAGGTTTTATCTTAGAAGTGTTAAGCAAAAAAGGCGCAGTCACGGATTCAGAGTTGTTCGACATCGTTGGCGAAGAGTTTGAAGACATAGGTTTTGCAGATTTGAATCGTTTAATGATGAACTTAGAGATTGAAGGAAAGATTTACGTCTCAAGTTTGACCAAAGGCAAAAGAAGAGTTGAATTGATAAAAAAGAAAATATAAAACTAATGGTCTTTAACAAATCCGTCCGCATTAGAGAAAACTAAAAGATACTTTTGGTTGATTAACGTTTATCTTGTTAGAGGCTGCCGCCTTGCAAGAAAATCGAGTGATAATGCTTGTGGACTTCGACTACTTCTATGCACAATGCGAAGAACGAGAAAATCCTTCATTAAAAGACAAACCTGTTGTAGTATGCATGTATTCTGGACGGGGAGAAGACCGCGGTGCAATTTCTACGGCAAACTATATTGCAAGAAAATACGGCGTAAAATCTGGAATCCCGATCATTCTAGCAAAAAGAAAACTGAAAGATAAAGACGCTGCGTTTTTGCCAGCAAATTTTGATCTTTATGAAAAAGTGTCCGAAAACATAATGAGTTTGCTGAAAAGTTATGCTGACAAGTTTGAGCAAATGGGCATAGATGAGGCTTTTTTGGATGTAACACAGAAAACCAGTGGAAGCTTTGAGAAAGCCAAGCAACTTGCCGAGACAATTCAAAGAGAGATATTAGAAAAAGAAAAAATCACGCTTTCAGTTGGTATTGGGCCCAATAAGCTTATAGCAAAAATGGCTGCTGGAAGACAAAAACCATTCGGCTTGACTATGGTTAAACCAGAGGAAGTTGAAACCTTTTTGTCACCATTACCTGTGAATGAATTAGTAGGAATTGGAAAGAAAACAGCAAAAGCCTTGCAAGAGATGGAAATAAAAACTGTTGGCGATTTGGCGAAGTTTGATTTGGAAAAACTCATAAAACGGTTCGGCAAAGTTTTAGGCGTGTATTTTTACAATGCGGCCAATGGTATTGACGAGTCTCCAGTTCAAGAAAGAGGTATGATTGAATCCATAAGCCACATACTGACGTTGAAGGAAGACACAAAAGATTTGGGCGCAATACTTCAACTAGCCCACAAAATGGGCACAGATGTCTTTCAGAGAGCAAAAGAACTTAATCTTAACTTCAGAACGGTCACTGCGCAATTGATTCTACAAGATATGACCACTCATAGTAAGTCAAAAACCTTTGGGACAACAATTGACAGTCTCGAAGTTCTTAAAGAATCAATAAGGGAGCTTTTCGAGAAGTTGTTAAGTGAAACACCTGAAGAATTAAAAGCGAGAAGAATTGGCGTGAAAATCTCCAATTTTTCACAAGGAGGGCAAACCCAAAAACACATCACAGAATATGTGAGCAAAGAATAGTGATGCAACCTAAGTTTTGGACATATTCTAGTTTGGGACATATGCAAGGTATGAAAATAAGCTGTATATTAAGACAAGGGATAGTTTCTTTTGAAGAAATCACACGTGTGGTTTCGCTCGCCCACTTTAGAGGATGAAAAAGAATGGTTGATTATTTCGGCGATGATGTTGAAATTATTCGCGGCAAGAAGTGGGACTGGAAAAATTTTAAGACTACTGAAGGCTATGCCGTTTCTCCGAACCTTCTCGACTGGGTTATTGGACAAGAACGAGCGCTAAATGAATGTTACCTATGTCTTGAAGAGTGGGTGCATAAACTTAAGCAATTAGAAAAAGAAAAATGGTTCAAGGTATGGAAAGATCCGAACAGAGATAAGCCACAATTAACGAAAACAGTGCCACCTGGACCATACTTGCTTCTGCTAGGCGACCCAGGAACCGGCAAATCTTTGATCGGTCGCGCCCTTGCGGCACATTTGACAGAGTTATACAGAAAACAAAAGATTCAACTTCAAGATGATGTCTGTTGGCAAAACAAATTGATCCCAAGCGAGCCAAAAATTTCATGTCATCCTGCAGGCGAAGGAAAAAGAATAATTTTGAAGGAAAAGCTGAAAGAGTCGAAAAAGCTTTTCTTGCAGGCTGCTGGGCTAAAGGTTTTAACATATTTGATGATTGTAATTGCTTCAATTTTCATGTTTGCTGGTTTCTATTTCTTGTGGCAACAGAAACTTCGTTGGGACGCCAACCCAATGACGGCTTTTGGTCCTTTGCAAGAATCCTATGGCAGCGACCTTGCCAAATATATGCTTGATTCTTTCATTTCCATAGGAACTACCACATTTCTTCCTGCTGGTATGATGCTAATGTTCCTCGTGCTCGTCGTTTTTCTCGGCAGATTTGGAATGTTTGGATCTGCAAAAGGAATCGGTGGAGCGAAGGCAACTACTGTGCCCAAGCTTATAGTGGACAATAGCCAGAAAGTCGCACCATTCATCGACGCAACAGGTCATGGCTCATCACAGCTTTTTGGAAGCATCGCTTGGGACCCATTGCAAACAGGGGGGCTTGGCACTCCAGAACATCAAAGAGTAACTGCTGGCGACGTGCATCGAGCAAACTTGGGCATATTGTTCATTGATGAAATCAAAAACTTGAAGCCAAGCGAAGCAGTAACATTGCTCACAGTATTGGAAGATGGACAGCTGCCAATCACGCTAAGAAGTCGTTGGGACGATGTTGGAACTGCAGCGATGGCAGTGGCAACCGAGCCAGTTCCATGTATGTGCTTTTTGGTAGGGGCAGGAAACTTTGATAGTATCGCGAATATTCATCCTGCGCTTATGGATAGAATTTACGGCTACGGTAAAGTTGTTAGAATGAATAATGAAATGTCAAACACTCTGGAGAATCGTCGCAAATATGTTCAATTTATAGCTCAGGAGGTCTCTCGTTTCCATCTTATGCCCTTTAGCCGAGAGGCATGCCAAGAAATTATTGATGAGGGAAGAAGACGCAGCAACAAAAGGGATAATCTATCAACACGGTTTAGACCTATGATTGCGATACTTAAAACTGCTGCTACTCTTGCCATGAATGAAAGGTGCAAAGTTGTTGAGAGAAGACATGTCGTAGACGCCGTAGAAAACCACTGCAAGACAATTCAAAAACAAATTCTTGAACATCAAATGACGGAGAGAGGCAAACTTTTAGAAATCCGTCCAGAAGGTGCCAAATCTGGACAAATTTACGGACTTGCAGTGGTTTCCGATCCATATAGCAGTGAGATGACAGGAAACGTTCTCACAGTGAAAGGCTTCATAGAAAAACGAGATAAGAACAGAGTTAATGACTTGAAAGGCTACTACAAGGTTACTGGTATAGCGAAAAGTGGAAAAGGACAATTCATCGAAGACAGCGTGGCAAAAGTGAGAAGCGTCATCATACAAAAATACGGCGTAGACATAGCGCAAGAATATTTCACCCACATAGATTTCGCTCAAGCCTATGGTGTTGACGGGCCAAGCGCAGGTGTCACAATGGCGATTCTTCTCTGTTCGTTGATAGAAGGGAAGCCAATAAGACAAGACGTCGCCGTCACTGGGGAAATCAACGTAGGCGTAGATGGAGTAACCCAGGTAACCGCAGTTGGCGGACTCAACGAGAAAATTAAAGCTGCCGAGATGTGGAGCTTCAAAAAAGTGGTTATTCCAGCGAAAAACTACAAATATTCAGTAGAGCCGAATGATTATAAAATTGAAGTTGTTCCTGCTGAAACGTTGGAAGATTATCTGGAAGAATGCCTTGTTAGTACAGAAAATTATCTTCCGTTTAACAATCGAAGAAATTCAAATAAGAAAGTGCAGAATGTTAAAGCGCGCATTCGCAACAAAAAAACCGATGTATAAGTTATCCTCCTTTTTTCTGAGCTTCAATCTTTTTCCTTTATGTTTTTATTATGTTGATGCTAAGTTTAAATGTAAAAGATTGATTATTCAGCATTGTATAGTTGAGTTAACATGCCGATAAAAGAAGAATGCAGTTTATGTGGCAAGGTTTTGCCGTATTATTCGCTTAGGCGCTGTTTTCGCTGCAAACGATTGTACTGTAGCACGTGTATAGAATACATGGAAGATGGTACTATAGTTTGTTTGAATTGTGCACGACGCATGGTTTCTCCTCGTAGGCTTGGTACAAAATACAGCCCTTTAAGCAGATACCTAACCCGAAGAGCGCGTTACACTGACATGGTTACAGTTTCGTTTCACGAAATAGAGGGAATAATTGGCAGTAGTTTACCCTTATCCGCTTTTCAGAACGCCGAATGGTGGAAAAACAATCGTGCAGGTGCGCATAGGCAGGCGTGGTTAGATGTGGGATGGCATGTTGAAAATGTCAACATAGAAAAGCGAATAGTTAGCTTTAGGCGAGAGAAAGGCATCCTTCGTACAGAGAAAAAACAAACAAAAAGAAGGCGAAAACAGAAAAAACTTCAAAAACCGTTGCCCAAGGCTAAACCGCGAAAAAGGCGGAAACCATCGAAAACTAAAATGGCGAAGATGATTGCAAGGCTTAAAAACATAGAAAGACAAAAAACGGCGCCGAAGATTTATCCTGGAAAAAAGTTGTCGTCTCCTTATGAAAAGAGATTGTACAAGACCAGAAAAACCTAACCATTATTGTCGGGGAACTGCTTAGAGAGTTTTGATGGTGAGAATGGTTGGAGGGAGAGAAAGGAGGGAGGAGGTTCTATAAAATGCACCAAAAGGTGAGTGTGTCTACAACAATTTGGTCGTCTACCGATGCGGTTACGTAAACCAGCCATCTTCCGTTAGAGTAAGAAGAGAGCGGAATTCTAAAACTCGTTTCTGCGATTCCTGATGTGTTTGTTGTTTTTGTTGAGAGAATTAAGATGCTACCAGTGCCGTTTGCAGGCCAGTGTACTTCAAACGAGACCAGTCGGCTGCCTAAGGGGGCGTCGGAGGCGTTTTTTACTTGGGCGGAGAGGGTGACAGTTTCGTTTTGCCAAAAATTGTCGCTTGGTTGGTCTTTTCCTTGTCCACCACGTGGAGTATAAACGTCTATGGAGGCTGTTTGGGCTTGGACTGAGATTTGGGGGAAGAGGAGATAGCTGGCGCTGCCTAGGAAAATGATGAGCGCTACGGCGGTGCATGCAGCGATTGTTATCTCCTTTTTCAACCATTCTCACCGTATATATTAGGGATGTGTAGTGAATATAATTCTATGTGTTTGTACAGGTGTACAATTGTTTTGGACATCAACCTAATATATTGAAACGTTTTATTTTTTTGTTGTTGAGAAATAATGAGTTCTGAAGATGTCGAGGACGTGCTTAGAGGTTTAACGCTTAAGGTTTACCATTATGTTTTGAAGAATAAGAAGGAAACTGGGATTCGTGAGGTGCAGAGGGCTTTGAATTTGAGTAGCCCTACTTTGGCTGTTTATCATTTGGATAAGTTGGAGAATGCTGGTTTGATAAAGAAGGGCGTGACGGGTTATGTTGTGGATAAGGTTTATCTTCGTAATCTTGTGCGGTTGAGGCGATTGCTTGTTCCTAGGTATTTTTTTTATGCGCTTTTCTTTTCGCTTGCAGTTGTTGTGGAGTTGGTTTTCTTTAGGCCAGTTATTTTTTCGAGGGAGTATGTTTTTGCTTTAATAATAACTTGTGCTGCGGCGGTTTCGTATATTTATGAAACTGTTAAGGCTTGGGTGAAAGAAACGGTTTAGGGTCTTGGTTTTCTGTTCTTTGTGTGTGTGCGCACACGCCTCCCCTCTAGAGGTCCACTATATGATCCAATTAGGCTCCAAATATGAACTAAATATACAGAGTGAATTGCTAGTCTTCCCATTTTTTGAGCCAGTTAATTCCTGTTACTGTGGCATCTGCTATGTTGACTATTCCGTCCATGTTAAAGTCTACATGGGATTATATTTTGATTCTCCTTCTATAAACATCCAAGCATCTTTAACCATTTCTGCATCAGTGGTCAAAAACATAATGGAATTTTGCTGATGAACATGTGTGTTCTCCTTTTCTTGTTTCTGAATTAGCTTATGTATGGCAGTTTGAGTGGTGTGCTTTTCTTTGCGCATTCTTGATGCTTCTTAAGCGCAAACTCAATTCCCTGCTGCACATAATCCTTCGTCAACGCACCTACAAAATCCTGTACAGGTCTTCCCTGACAGAAAAACATCAAAGTAGGCGTCCCCATCACACCGTATTTTGCAGCAAGCTCCTGATTCGCAGGGCTTTCTAGCACGTTAAATTTTGCAAACTTCAACTTCTCAGCATACTCCACAGAGAGTTCAGCATAAACAGGATCAAGCATCTTACAATACGGGCACTGCGGATGCCAAAACATGACCAAAATAAGCTTCTCTGACTCCAAAACCTTTCTTTGCCAATTTACTGCGTTAGTCACTGTTACTCCTTCAGACATCTCTGCACCCGTAAACATCTTTTTTCAAAGAAACACATTTAAGCCTTACATAAAAACAAACGTCACTTTTCCTTCTCTGGTTCTACTTGAATCGTAACCGAACACTTACCAAACGCTTCAGCAATGTTACGTTCAATCTTAGAAGTCAAATCATGCGCCTCCTTAACACTCATCTCCGCAGGCGCCGTAATCGTAATCTCAATATAATTCTTCTCACCAACACGGCGAACCCTCAACTCCCTACAACGCCCTACACCCTCAACGCACAAAACCTCTCGCCTAATATTCTCAGCCAACTCCTTCGGAACAGAATCACTCAACTCGGAAAAGCTCGTCCTTAAAAGCCTAACACTCAAGAAAATTAAGAAACCGCTAAGAATTATGGAAGCGATGGCGTCGCCTTGATGATAATCAGCCCAAACCACAAGACCAAACCCGAAAAGGGCGATAATTGTAGACATAAAATCGGCGAACGCATGAAAAAACGAGGCTCTCACAGTCACAGAACTCTCATTCTTGTCAAAAGCCGCCTCCCTCGTGACAGTAATACGGAAAACATCAACCCCCAAAGTGAAAAAAACCGCCACAAACCCAATTGGGTCTGGATGAACATCAGGAAGATTGGCTATTAATCTGAGAACTGCCTCCAAGAATAGGAATCCACCTAAGGCAACAAGAGAGATTCCCCCAACTAATCCTCCGATTGACTCAATTTTCGCATGTCCATACATGTGGTCTTCGTCAGGAGGCTTGAGCGACATCCTTGTCGTAAAAAACAAAATAAACATAGTAATAGCATCGAACAACGCATGCGCCGCATCACTCAAAATTGCTAAACTGTTAACGATTAAGCCAATCAGACCCTCAACCAGAATAACGCTTGCTATTGCAACGAAAGAAAGCTGAAGAGCCTTAAGCTTCTGCATCACTTTAACTCTCGATAGAAAAACATCTCATATTAAAGCCCGATTTAAGGATTTACGCATTAACAATACATATTCCAAATAACTTTGAGTGCTCAATGGTGGGAAAATTTATTAACCTCTGTTCTCGTCGGACGTTATTGAGGGGAAATTGTGGAAAAGAAAATTATCGCGTTGCTTTTGGTTATATTGGCGCTCGCTTTGACTACGAGTGTTTTAGCATATAACCTTCTCAATCAAAACCGAGAAGAATCCAAAGAAACACAAACTAGAACCTTCATTTTTGAGTTTACTCCCAGGATGCAGAAAATCATAAACGGAACGATAGTGGTAAACGCAACTTTCTCACTTGAAGGAAACTAGCTAAAGGTGATAACCTACATCAATGATACCATAAACTCCCCGGGCACGTTCCTCTGCTATACCTTTGATAGTAACAACAACAGTGCAATTGATGTGTTCGACAAGGCGGATTTAATGTTTGCCAACAATGACACCCAAACAGCAACACCACTTCCTGGCGGTCCAATATTGCTTCCTTCAGTATGGCGGCATCGAAGTGAGTTTCACACTTGCACATTCAATGGTCAGCGATACGTATACAACGCAACATATTCAAAGCCGCCCCGCGACTTGGTGCAACTAATATATCAAAGACCAAGCGGCGACTATATTTGCGTCATGTTCTACATAGGGTGGTAACAGTGGACAAAATAAACGTATACCTCCATTATTGGAGTTTCTTTTATTCTCTTTCCATCAATGCATAGGTAACCTTTTAGTTTAGGAATATAGAAAAAGACGAGAAGAGGCTCGACAATGCGTTTCACCCAAATAGAAAGCGTCCTCGAAGGAAAACACACAGACAAACAAATAACCATCCGCGGCTGGATCTACCGCAAACGAGAAAGCAAAGACATAATATTCATCCTAATGCGCGACGCCACAGGCGTAATCCAATGCATCATCAAAAAAGGCTCAGCAGCATGGAAAGAAGCGGAAAAAGCTACAATAGAATCCTCCGTCACCCTGAGCGGAACAGTGAAACAAGATAAAAGAGCGCCTGGAGGCTACGAAATAAAAGGCAACAGCATCTCAATCATAAGTCTAGCAGAAATTTTTCCTATCTCGAAAGATAAAAGTGAAGAATTCCTCCGCGACGTTCGCCACTTGTGGCTGCGCAGTCGCCAAATGAACCTAATAATGCGCGTAAGAGACGAAACACTCTGGAGCACCCATGAACTCTTCAGAAAAAAAGGCTTCATTGAAGTTTCGCCGCCCATGTTCATATCAAGCGCATGTGAAGGCGGGTCGACACTTTTTGGCTTGAAATATTTTGACCAAGACCTTTACTTAACCCAAAGCGCACAATTGTATCTTGAAGCATTAATCTACTCGTTGGAAAAAGTGTACTGTGTTGCGCCGTCTTTTCGCGCTGAAAAAAGCCGCACCATCCGCCACTTGACAGAGTATTGGCATGTGGAGCCAGAGCAAGCATTTGCAGATGTCGACGACATGATGCGTTTGGAAGAAGATTTAGTCAGTCACGTATGTCAAAAAATTGCGCAAAAATGCAAGAAAGAACTTGAAGAACTAAAAGTAAGTCCTAAAGAACTTGCAGCTGTAAAGCCGCCTTTCCCA
>Ga0209635_10001929_pt1 | contig 15677 bp, 14 predicted proteins | sample DeeMarSWOR230_32_FD_187463 | JGI IMG/M metagenome (GOLD analysis project Ga0209635, IMG submission 187463) | Marine sediment microbial communities from White Oak River estuary, North Carolina - WOR-2-30_32 (SPAdes) (version 2) | ecosystem: Environmental > Aquatic > Marine > Intertidal zone >... | reverse complement strand
ATATTATTCTGCTGATCTGATGCCTGGATCATATAATGTAACTGTAGATGAAAGCGGAGAACAAGGAACATATTCCTTTACAAGTCAGCTGTCATTAAGGATGGGTCAAGGAATAAAAGCATTTGACATTTCCCTCACAAAACAATCGGTAACAGTTTCTGGAGATACGAAATATGACGATACCAACGTAGGCAACATTACAATATTATTTTTACCGGATACAAATGTCGCAAACAACACTGCGTTAGAAGCAGTAACTGCATCAGATGAAAACGGATCGTATGTTGCAGAATTAATGCCTGGTACATATAATATTACAGTGGAAGAGTTAGTGAATGAAAGCGGTCAAAATGTTACATATATATTTACACAGGAACTAGTCATATTATCTGATGAGATTTCTAAATCATTTGACATTATTTTAATCAGAGAAGTGGAATCATAGAATGAGGTAAGAAATAACCTACCCAAATTCTATTTAATATTTTAACAAATACTCATTACTATGTTGAGCTTAGATGATGGCAATAAAGCAGTTAAATTGGCAAGAGATGTAACCGAACAGTTTGTAAAAAATAATACATTGATTTCCTCTCACTTAAAAGGAATTTTTGAAGAAAAGCAAGGTGCATTTGTTACACTTCATACTTATCCAGGGCACAATCTACGTGGATGTATAGGCATTCCTTTGCCGATAATGACATTACGAGAGGCAATTATTGAATCAGCAAAATCCGCAACAAGAGATCCTCGTTTTCCCCCTTTAGAAGAAAGTGAAATCAATAGCATAATAATTGAGGTAACAATTTTAACTAAGCCAGAATTAATTAGAGTAGAGAAACCGCAAGACTATCTAAATAATATTGAAATAGGGAAAGATGGATTAATAGCAGAACAAGGATTCAACAAAGGTTTACTCTTGCCACAGGTTCCAGTAGAACAAGGCTGGGAAAAGGAAGAATTTTTATCTCATACTTGCATTAAGGCCGGCCTCTTACCAGATGCATGGTTTGATAAAAGCACAAAAATCTTCAAATTTAGCGGCCAAATATTTACTGAAATTGAGCCTGGGGGAGAAATTAAGGAGAAACGCCTAGATGGATCTGACAATTGAAGGAAAGGCATACATCAAAGGTACATTTGTAAATTGCTGTATAGGCATTGAACAAGGGAAAATAGCTGCTATTAAAAAAATCTTAAAAGGGGATAAACATCTAAAATTTGAAAAAAAATTGATACTTCCTTCAGGAATAGATATTCATGTTCATTTCCGTGATCCCGGTTTTATATACAAAGAAGATTTCTCCACAGGATCAAAAGCTGCAGCTTTTGGCGGCATCACTTGCATTTTTGATATGCCTAATACACAACCCAGGACCACAAACATAAACACGGTTTTAGAAAAAATATCAACTGCAAATAACAAGAGTCATATTGATTTTGGATTATATGCTGCAATCACAGATGAAAATATTAAATCAATGGGGGAAATATCTAAGTACTGCAGTGGTTTTAAAATATATTTAGGAAGTACCACAAATTCTTTGCAATTAAGTGAACATAATCTGGAAAAAGCTCTACGCCAAGCAGCTATCTCTAGTAAAATAACTCTAATTCACGCTGAAAACGAGCAATGTCTAAGGAAAAACAAAGGAATCGCAAATAATCTAAAAGAGCACCTGTATCACCGCCCCTCAGAATGTGAAGAGACTTCGGTTGCGCACATATTAAAAATTTGTAAGGATATTTCTTCAAAAATACATATTTGTCATTTATCTTCTTGTGAGGGTTTTGAATTATTGAGAAGACGACCTAAAAACATAAGTGTAGGTATGACTCCCCATCATCTACTTTTTGATATTAGTAGAATAACGTCAAATGAGACGCTGTACAAAGTTATTCCTCCGTTAAGATCGAATTTAGACAGGGAAACACTTTGGCATGGAATTAAAAATGGAGATATTGATATTTTAGAATCAGATCATGCACCCCATAGTATGGAAGAAAAGGAGGTAGACTTTGATAAAGCACCTTCAGGGGTACCGGGTGTAGAAACCACATATCCATTGTTTCTAGCAGAGGTAAAAAAAGAACATATGAGTTTTACAAGATTAATCTCTCTTCTCTGTGAAAGACCAGCTGAATTGATGAATATTCCGAAAGGGAAATTGGAAGTAGGAAGAGACGCTGACTTCATTGTAATTAATTACAAAGAAATGGCAAAAATAAAGTCAGATAGGCTTCATTCGAAGTGCGGTTGGACCCCTTTTGGGGGGATGGATGCGATATTTCCATCTCAAGTTTTTAGTAGAGGAGAAAAACTTATAGAAGATCATGAAATGTTGGGGAGACAGGGCTTTGGCAAATTTGTTGGTGAATAAATATGATTAATCTGCTTCCTCAATGGTTTCAAATTTTTTTTCTTTCTATGATTCCTTGGCTTGAATCACGATATGTTATTCCTTTTGCTATTTTGAATTTTGGTTGGGAATGGTGGCAAGTTTTCCCTATTGCTGTAGTTGGTAATATGTTGCCTGTTCCCTTCATCCTTTTATTTTTTAGATTTGTTGAGAAATTTTTACGGAATTACAAGTTCTGGAAGAGACTTATGGATTGGCTTTTCTCACGCACTAGAAAACGAGCAGATAGCAAAATAAGAAGATATGAATATCTTGGATTAATCTTGTTTGTAGCCATTCCATTACCATTTACAGGCGCTTGGACAGGTTCATTGATTGCATATTTATTTGACTTAAAATTCTCTAAATCGCTGATAACAATATTTATTGGAATCCTTATTGCCGCATCTGTGATGACCGCTCTAGCTTTAACAGGACAGTATCTTTGGTTTTCATTTAATGGTTAAATTACTGCATTAAATAGGAATGCCCATGGATGAAGAAATAAAAATATTAGCTCAAAAAACCGTCGAGAAAATATCTAGAACTATAATAAAGGCAAATACAAGCGAGTTTCATAAATTTGGGACCAATATTGGGATTGGTGCTGATGGAACTCCAACCAAGTATGTTGATAAAATTGCTGAGGATGTTGCAATAACATTTATTGAGAAAGCAGATTTAAATGTAAATATTTTAAGTGAAGAAGCAGGATTTTTAAATCACGATGGAGAGTATACTTTTGTTTTGGATCCTATAGATGGGACACGTAATGCGTATCGGGGAATTCCATTTTATTCAGTTTCTCTTGGTATAGGACGATCAAAACTGAGCGACGTTGAATATGGTATTGTGAAAAATATTCCCACAAAAGATATTTTCGTTGCAGAAAAAAACCAAGGTGCATTTTACAATAATAAACGTATTGGCGCCCCAGATTTACCTGGAAAAGCTCTTCTTTCTTCTCTAGCGCTAGGTAAAAACTTTGATAAGAAAACGCTTTCTTTAGCTAAAAAAGGAATTGTACGTTCTCTTGGTTCTGCTTCTTTAGAAATGTGTATGGTTGCTATCGGAGCTTTAGATTTCTATGTTGTTGGTAAAGAATATCTTAGGGTGACTGATATCGCAGCATCTACCCTTATAGTCAGAGAAGCTGGTGGTTTTGTTAAAAATATTGATGGTGAAGAGCTAGATATGGATCTAAATATCGATGAAAGAACCAGCATTGTTACTGCCTGCACAGAAGAACTAATTCAAAGTATTATTTCCTAAACACAAAAATTAATACTAATTAGGGTGATTCAATATTCTTATGAGCATCGCCGAAAATATCATTAAACTTGCTAAAAAGAAAACATTGCATTTTTCTCTTTTAGATCCAGATAAACAAAAACCTTATGCAGCCGGTGAATTAGCTAGAGCAGTTACTGATGCGGGTAGTGCTGCAATAATGGTTGGTGGTTCAACAATACAATCTCAAAAACAAGTTGATGACACCGTAAAAGCTATCAAAGAAAATACTAAATTGCCGGTTATTTTATTCCCATCTGGTGCGAAATTTCTGAGTAAATATGCTGATGCCGTGTTTTTTATGAGCTTATTAAACTCAAGGAATTTAGATTATGTCATAAGAGAACATGTTAAAGGAGCAAAATTTGTAAAAGCATCAGGAATAGAACCGATTTCAATGGGTTATGTTATTGTTGAACCAGGTATGACTGTTGGTAAAATAGGTGAAGCAGATTTAGTAAAAAAAGATGATGTAGAAACAGCAGTCAGTTATTCTCTTGCTGCACAGTACCTGGGAATGAGGTTCTTCTATCTCGAGGCAGGATCTGGAGCGCATTTTCCTGTGTCAAATAAAATGATCTCTGCAGTTAAACAAAATTTGGATATTCCTTTAATTGTTGGCGGAGGAATAAGAGATGGAAATACTGCTCGTGAAAAAGCACAGGCAGGAGCCGACATTATTATTACCGGTACCACTTTAGAAAAAGAAAAAAACTTGACAGAAACACTTACTAAATTGATACGTTCTATTGAGGGATAGATTGTTATGAAAATTTTACTTAGCATTGGCGGTGCTTCAGGAAGCATTTATGGAATTAGATTGCTGGAAGAATTAATTAAGGCTAAAAATGAAATGCATTTAATCGTTTCAGATGGCGCAAAAAAAATAATTGAATATGAAACTGAATATTCCACTAAAGATTTGAAAAAGAAAGCAACGGTCTATTATGAGAATAATGATTTATTTGCAGCCCCAGCAAGCGGATCTTTTCATTTGGATGGAATGATTATTGCACCTTGTAGTATGAAAACACTTTCTGCAATTGCTAATGGATATGGAGACACACTCACTTCTCGAGCTGCAAGTTGTTGTTTGAAAGAAGGACGAAAACTAATTTTAGTAATACGTGAAACACCGTTAGATTTACCTGGGATTAAAAATATGCTATCTGCAAAACAAAGCGGAGCTACTGTATTACCAGCAATGCCCGCTTTCTATCATAAGCCAAAGAGTCTAGAGGATTTAATCAATTTTATCGTTGGAAAAGTACTTGACCAATTCGGCATTGAACATGCTCTCTTCAAAAGATGGAAATAGATAATAGCAAGGTTCTCAACAAGTATAGAAATCATTCCATAAAATACTCGCTTTACAGTTATTACAGATCTCTAATTCATCTGGTTGTAATTCATCATCACATATAGAGCAGTATCTTGTCATTTATTCATCTCTTTTGCATATTTTAATAAAATTCTGAAATATTTGCTCTCCATATTCTGTATGTTCCACTTCTGGATGAAACTGAAGCCCATAGAAGGGTTTATCCTTGTGTTTCATGGCTTGTATTTTACAGGTATCACTTTCTGCTAGATGGATGAATTCACCAGGAAGTATTGATATTTCATCGTTGTGCGATTCCCAAACAATCGACTTTTTAGATACTCCATTAAAGAGCAATTCACCTTCTTTCAGAAGCATTAATTCTACCTTACCAAACTCTGGTATTTTCGCTGGCTCCACCTTTCCTCCAAAAAACCTGCCCATAAATTGGTGTCCAGCACAAATACCAAGGATCGGAACTTCTGCCTTCTCTAAATATTCCGCACACTTCCCAAGATCACTCTGCATTCCTACTCTTGGGGCTCCACCCGAAAGTACTAAACCATCTATTTCATCTTTTTTTATATCCTGAAACGGAGTTGTGTTTGGAACAATTTTAGTCTCAACATCAAGATCTCTAAGAGTCCGCCATTCTCTATGAGTCCACTGTCCCCCATTATCGATTACATAGATTTGTACCATATTTATTCCCATTCTACAGTGGATGGAGGTTTATTTGTAACATCATAAACAATACGATTAACCTTATTTCCCAAGGTGTTAGTGATTTTAGTAGAAATTTTTTCAAGCACGTCATGTGGTATATCACTATATGCACATGTCATTGCATCAATGCTTTGTACTGCACGAATAGCGATTGTATTACCATATGCACGTTGGTCTCCATGTACACCTACAGTTTTTACTGGAATAAGAACTGCAAAATACTGCCATGGTCTTTCCATTTTACCCATTTCTACCGCAAGTTCAATTTCCTTCTCTACAATATCACATGCCTCTCTAACAATTTCAGTTCGCTTTGGGGTCGCTTCGCCAATAATCCTTATCGCCAATCCTGGACCAGGAAATGGCTGTCTTTCAGAGACCTTTAAACCTAACACTCTTGCTACTTTCCTTACCTCATCTTTATATAGGTCTCGCAGAGGTTCAATCAATTTTAACTTCATAATTTCAGGAAGGCCACCGACATTATGATGAGATTTTATAGTATCTCTAAGAGTATCACCAGATTCTATCCAATCTGGAGCTATAGTTCCTTGGACTAGATATTTTATATTCTCTTTTTCTGCAACTTTTTCAAATATATATATAAATTTTCCACCGATTATCTTTCTTTTTTTCTCTGGATCTTCAACATTTTTTAACGCATCATAAAATTCTTTACTAGCATCGATAAATCTAAAATTTAATCCCATTTCCTTCATCAGGTTTTTTACACTTTCTGGCTCGTTTTTCCTCATATATCCTGTATCTACATGAACGGCAATCAATTGATCGCCAATTGCTTTGCTTACTAAAGCTGCCGAGACGGTACTGTCGACCCCTCCAGAAAATGCGATTAATGCCTTACCCTTAATTTCCTCCCGGAGTTTTAGAATAGTCTTTTCAATGAACTTTTCAGCATCAAACATTTTCTTGCCTCCTATTTTGCTAATGCTCTCTCTCTTAATTTCCTACGATATTCCTTAAGCTTTTTCTTTAATGTTTCATCTTTCAAGGCAAGTATTTCAATTGCAAATAAAGCTGCATTGTCTCCTCTATCCAATCCAACTGCTCCTACTGGTATGCCAGGAGGCATTTGAATAATTGAAAGTATTGCATCTAGATTTACTTTACCGCTTACAGGAACTCCAATCACAGGTTTTGTTGTATGTGCTGCAATGCCTCCAGGTAAAGCGGCTGCCAACCCCGCAATACCTATGAATAAGTCTGCATCGCTTTTCTCAACAACATCTTTTACTACATCAGGCGTCCTATGGGCTGATGCGACGGTTATATCATAATTAATTCCAAATTCATCAAATATTTTTTTCGCCTTTTCTGCAATTGGCATATCTGATTTTGATCCCATTATTATCTGAACTTTCATGTTTTCACATCAAGGAATAGTGTTGATATATAAATAGTTTCGATACGAAAATATGAGTATCGTAAACTAATTATATCTGCTCTTTATGTTGACAACTCAACAATATGGAATATGAATGAAATTAGTAATTTGTGAAAAAAATATTGCAGCTAGAAGAATAGCTTATATTCTCTCAAAAGGAAATATAAAAAATTTAAAAATAGGAAGAATCCCAGTTTATGAATTTTCAAAAGATGATGAAACATGGAGAATAATCGGTTTAAAAGGACACATTACAACACTGGACTATCCTGCTGGATTCAACAAGTGGACACAGATTTCTCCACATGACCTTATTAATGTAGAGCCTTTTAAAAAAGTTAGTGAAACAACTATTGCATCTGCGATTAGATCTCTTGTCGAAGAAAACCCATACATTATTGTTGCGACAGACTATGATCGGGAGGGCGAGCTAATTGGTGTTGAGGCGATTGATCTTGCTAGAAGCTATAGCAGTAATATTGACACAATAAAGAGAGCGAAATTTAGTGCAATTACAACTTATGAGATTATGAACGCGTTTAATAACCTTGTAGACGTTGATTATAACCTTTCCAGTGCTGGGGAAGCACGTCAAGTGATAGACCTTGTTTGGGGAGCAGTACTAACAAGATTTATCTCTTTAACTTCACATCGGCTTGGAAAAGATTTCCTTTCTATTGGTAGAGTTCAATCACCAACCTTGGCATTGCTTGTTGAAAGAGAAAAAGAAATTAAGAATTTTAAACCAAAAACATTTTGGCAAATTATTGCCAGATTAGTGAAAGATAAACCATTTAATGCAATACATTGTGAGGAAAAATTTTGGGATGAAACACAAGCACAAGAAATTTATAATAAGGTCAAAGATTGTAATGAAGCAACCATAAAAGATGTTGAAAAAATCACTCAAAATGAGCTACCACCTTCGCCTTTTAGTACCACAACTTTCCTACAATCTGCTTCCTCTCTTGGTTTCCCTGCATCAGATGCTATGAGCATTGCCGAAGAGTTGTATATGTTAGGTTTGATTTCATACCCTAGAACCGACAATACCGTATATCCTCATTCGCTGAACATTAAAGGCATTTTAGAAAAACTATCGCATTCCCCTTTTTCTAAGGAAGCATTAGAAGTTATAAAAAATGGTAGACAGCACCCTACGCGTGGTAAGAAATTTGCTACCGATCATCCACCAGTTCATCCAGTTGAAGTGCCTTATGGTAAGAAATTAAATTCAAATCAAGAGACTGTCTATGAGCTTGTATGCAGAAGGTTCTTAGCAACCCTGGCAAAAGATGCAATAGCAGAAACAAGCAATGTAACCATTGATATATCTGGAGAGGAGTTTAAAGCAAGTGGATATCGATTAATTGAACCTAACTGGAAAAGCATTTATATTTATATAAAAGAAAAAAGAAGCCCCCTACCTGAACTAGAAAAGGGAGAAAATGTCAAGATATCCAAGATTACATTAAAAGAAGACAAAACAAAACCTCCAAATCGATATACCCACGGTTCTTTGATTGCTAAGATGGAACAGCTTTCTTTAGGTACAAAATCTACACGTCACGAAATCATAAATAAATTGTACAATAGAAAATATATTTATGGTTCGCCACCAATTCCAACTTCCACTGCATTTGCTGTAGTTGATTCTCTAGTAGATTGTGATGTAGTCAAACCAAAGATGACTGCTCAATTAGAAATAGATATGGATGCTATAGCTGAAGGTAAGAAAACATTAGATGAAACAGTGAAAGAATCTAGAGAAATGCTTGCTGTTGTAATGAATTCTTTAGAGCAAGACAAAGACAAAATAAAAGCAAGTATTAAAAACGCTATTCGTGAACAAAATACCATTGGAGCCTGCCCAAAATGTGGAAAGGCTTTGATCATTAGAACGTCTAAGAAAGGAAAGCGGTTTGTCGCGTGCACCGGTTATCCTCAATGTAGCAATACCTATTCCTTACCTCAAAAAGGAGGCATATATAAGACCGATAAATTATGCAAGACTTGCAACACACCTACAGTAAAAGTAAAGTTAAAAGGTGAGAAAATGTGGAATTTGTGCTTAAATCCTAATTGCCCTTCTAAGAAGAAGTAAATATTCTTGCCTTTTTTAAATATTTTCGTTGTTTTCCTCTAGTACTTTTGTTACAGAGACTACACTATCTTCCTTGTTTAATCTCATAATTCGAACACCCATCGTGTTTCTTCCCTGCGTTCTAATATCTTTTACTGGTATTCTTACATTCATTCCCTGTTCACTAGTAAGTAGAATGTCATCTTCATCTGCTGCTTCGCTAACAAAAATAACTTTTCCGTTTCTTTCGTTTGTAATAATAGTTCTTACACCTTTACTTCCACGATGAGTTTTTCTATAATCTTGTATTGGAGATCTTTTCCCAAATCCATTTTCTGTTATCGTTAAAAGTTGTCCTTCTTCCCCTACGACAGTCATAGCTACAACTGAATCCCCTTTGTTTAAGCGGATTCCAATAACGCCTCGGGTCACTCGTCCCATAGGTCTAATTTCTTTTTCGTTAAACCTGCAAGCTTGCCCATTTGATGTTGCAATCATAATTGTCTGTTTACCATCTGATAATTTTGTGTTAATAAGTTCGTCATCTTTATCAAGATTTATGGCTCGAATTCCATTTACTCTGATATTACTATATGCGGATAAAACTGTTTTTTTAACTATTCCTTTTTTTGTAGCAAAAACAAGATAGTGCGCATCGTCAAACTCTTGTATTGGTATAGCAGTTTCGACCTTTTCTCCTTCTTCTAATCTTGGTAAAAGGTTTATTATTGCCTTTCCCTTGGCATATCTGTCGCCCTCTGGGATTTTATATCCTTTCAACCAAAATGCTTTTCCACGGTTTGTAAAAAACATTAGATAATTGTGTGTGGAGGTAACAAATGAATCTACTACAACGTCCTCTTCTTTTGTTCTCATACCAATAAGTCCTTTTCCACCCCTGTGTTGTGTACGGTAAGTTTCTGTTGGAATTCGTTTTATATAGCCCGTCTCAGTAATTGTTATTACAACCTCATGTTCAGGAATTAAATCTTCTACTTCAATACCAATTTCTCCTTCAACGATTTCTGTCCGTCGTTCATCTCCAAATTTTTCCTTTATCTCGAGAAGTTCCCGTTTGATTTCATTGAGTATATTCTGTTTATGTCTAAGCAATTCTTCTAGCTGTTCTATTAGGCGTTTTGTTTCGTTGTACTCCTTCTGTACACCTTCTATTTCCATACCAGTTAGTTTTTGCAATCTCATATCGAGTATTGCTTTTGCTTGTTTTTCAGATAGTTTAAACCGTTTCTTTAACCGGGTTTTCGCTTCTTCAACTTTTTTACTCTTTCTGATGATCTTAATTACTTCATCGATGTGTTTCAATGCGATCATGAGGCCTTCTAAGATATGCATTTTTTCCTTGGCTTTCTTCAGATCATGTTTAGTCCGACGTTTTATGATTTCAATACGATACTCTATATATTGTTCTAAAATTTCTTTCAATGTTAGAATTTTTGGTTCACCATTGACGACGGCCAGGTTAAGAATGCCAAAAGTTGCCTGTAAATCTGTGTGTTGAAAAAGCTGATTGAGTACCACATCTTCGATAGCATCTCGTTTTAAGTCAAGGACAATACGCATCCCTTTTCGGTCACTTTCATCTCGCAAATCACTTATTCCTTCGATTTTTTTATCCTTTACAAGTTCAGCTATCGTTTGTAACAAATTTGATTTATTTACCTGATAAGGCAGCTCAGTTACAATGATTCTCGTTTTCTTCGCTTTTTCCTCAATCTCTGTTTTTGCACGTATTTTCACAAGTCCTCTACCTGTAGAATATGCGCTTAGTATACCTTCTCGTCCGTAGATGATGCCCCCCGTAGGAAAATCAGGTCCCTTTACGATCTCCATTAGTTCTACTGTTGAAATCTTAGGATTATCAATAAATTTAATTACGCCGTCAATTACTTCAGAGATGTTATGTGAGGCCATATTGGTAGCCATGCCCACTGCTATTCCCGAAGAACCATTAATCAAAAGATTCGGCAATGCCGCTGGGAGAACCTCCGGCTCCTTTAATGTTCCATCAAAGTTATCACGCCATTCTACCGTTTCTTTTTCAATGTCCTGTAACATTAGTTTTGTTATTTTTGCCATTCTCGCTTCAGTATATCGCATAGCAGCAGCGGAATCTCCATCTACGCTACCGAAATTTCCCTGACCGTCAATCAAAGGATAACGCAGTGAAAAATCCTGAGCCATTCTTACCAGAGAATCGTAGACTGCCTGGTCGCCATGGGGATGATATTTACCCAAGGTCTCTCCAACTATTCTTGCCGATTTCTTGTATGGTTTCTCATGAGTTAATCCCAAGTCATCCATTGCATATAGTATCCTTCTATGGACTGGTTTTAACCCATCTCTTATATCTGGAAGCGCCCGACTCATTATCACGCTCATAGAATAGTCGATAAAGGCTCGTTTCATCTCTGTTTCAATGTCGCGAATAAAATCTTTTTCTCCAGTTTTTTCGGCCATAAAATGTCACCTTAGATATCGAGATTCACGACATCTTTAGCGTGTGTCTCGATGAATTCTCTTCTGGGCTCTACCTTTTCACCCATTAATATGGTAAAGAGTTCATCTGCTTCAACGGCATCTTCAACTGTTACTTGAAGCATTACTCTTTTCTCTGGATTCATTGTTGTTTCCCAGAGTTGTTCTGGATTCATCTCTCCAAGTCCCTTATATCTTTGTAGGCCAATACCTATTCCTCCAAGCTCTTTAACTTTCTTTAGCCGTTCCCGTTCTGAATATGCATAGGTCACATTTTTTCCTTTACTTAATTTGTAAAGTGGAGGTTGTGCGATGTACAAGTATCCTTCTTCTATTAATGGTCGCATATATCTAAAGAAAAAAGTAAGCAGTAATGTTCTGATGTGCTCTCCATCGACATCAGCATCTGTCATAAGTATGATCTTATGGTAACGGGCATTTTTGATATCAAATTCTTCTCCTATCCCTGTCCCAATTGCGGTAATCAAAGCAAGAATCTCGTTATTTTTCAATATCTTATCCATACGGGCCTTCTCAACATTGAGAATTTTTCCTCTGAGCGGAAGAATGGCTTGGAATTCTTTATCCCGTGCTTGTTTCGCTGAGCCGCCTGCGCTATCGCCTTCTACAATATATACCTCAGATTTCTTTGGATCTCGACTTGAACAGTCTGCCAATTTACCGGGCAAAGAAGAATATTCTAATAATCCTTTTCTACGTGTTAATTCTCGTGCCTTTCGTGCTGCTTCACGGGCTTTACTTGCCACTACAGATTTATCTATAATAGTACGTGCGACCACTGGAGTTTCTTCAAAAAATTCAGATAACTTCTCATATGTTATACTTTCGACAATACCTCTTACTTCTGAGTTGCCCAGTTTTGTTTTAGTTTGCCCTTCAAATTGAGGCCTTCTGACTTTACAAGAGATAACGGATGTGATCCCCTCTCTACAATCTTCGCCACTTAAACTGTACTCTTCACTATCAAACATCTTATTTCTTCGTCCATAATCGTTTAAAACTCTCGTAAGTGCTCCTTTAAACCCAAATAGATGGGTACCCCCCTCATGGGTGTTTATATTGTTTACAAATGTGAAAATATTCTCCGTATAGCCATCAGTATATTGAATAGCAATCTCTACCTGCACACCTTCTTTTTCACCTTGGAAATATATCGGTGTGGGATGTAATGGGTTTTTATTTCTGTTGATATAACTGACAAATTCGCTGACGCCACCATCGAATTTAAATATATCCTTCTTCCCGCTTGTTTCATCCTTAATTTCAATTTGAAGACCCGCATTTAAAAATGCCATTTCTTTCAATCTAATAACAATGGTTTCAAAAGAGAAATTAGTGGTTTCAAAAATTTCAGGATCGGGTGAAAAAGTAACTGTCGTACCTGTTTCTTTCGATTTTCCAATTGTTTTTAAACGAGATACTGTTTTTCCACGTTTATACTTTTGATAATATTCTTTGCCATCCCTTCTTATTTTTACTTCAAGCCATTCCGAAAGACCATTAACTACAGAAACACCAACTCCATGTAATCCTCCTGCTACTTTGTAGGTTTTATCATCAAATTTTCCACCTGCATGGAGAGTAGTCAAAACAATTTCAACTCCAGGTTTTTTATATTTTTTATGTATTTGAACTGGAATTCCCCTTCCATTATCTATTACTGTTACTGAACCATTTTTATTAATCAAAACCTGCACATTAGTACAATATCCTGCTAATGCTTCATCTATTGAATTATCTACTACTTCATAGACAAGATGGTGTAAACCACGTGTATCGGTACTTCCGATATACATTCCTGGATTTTTTCTAACAGATTCAAGCCCTTCAAGAACTTGTATTTTATCTATATCGTATGAATTGTCTGGTTTGGTTTCTTTCTTCATAGGCGCCTCGTTTACAAAGTTTACACTAAATTCTGGTAATTTTTTTGGAATATTTTGTACCCCATCTCCTTTGGTAAATTGCCAGGATATTCATATTGAATATGCGCTAATAAATTTTGCTATTTATGGTAAAAAACCAGAATTTTTAAGAAGAGTTAAATAACTTATTGAAATATCTGATAGTGGTGGAGGTTATGAATCACAAAGCATTGTTTATTACATCTTTTCTAGTCTTTGCTATGTTATTAGGATGCTGTACAGCAATTGTAGACGCAGCTGATGCTGATCTGGCACAGCAATATGCTCCTATACTCTATTTTGTAAATGAGGAGACAACATATCCTGTTGATGTTTCTTATCATCTTGATAATTCCTATCTTTATAATTATTCTGACGATGGTCCAATATTGATAACTTCAGTTCCCACGGTCGAAGCCCTCTCCCAGTATTCTACTGATGAATATCAGGATTATTTTTTAGATAATCAAAAAGGAACAATAAATGATAACGGCGTTATCACTCATTATCAAAGCCAAATGGATGTACTAGGTTATACAGTTTATTCTCGTGTTATTATAACTGGTGGAACAACAGTAATTCAATACTGGTTTTTTTATGCTTTTAATAAAGGCCCTTTGAACATCCATGAAGGGGATTGGGAAATGGTGCAGGTGATCCTATCCAATGCGGAACCTATTGCGGTAATGTATAGTCAGCACTTAGGGGGGCAGAAAGCGACTTGGGAGCAGGTTGACAGAGAAGGAGATCATATCAAAGTCTATGTTGCACAAGGAACCCATGCAAATTATTTACGATCCTATTCAGGACAAATTGGTGCTGCGAGCGATATTGTCGGGGATAATGGTCTAGTTCTACAACCAAATGATTACACTTTAGAACTTCTTGAATCTCAAGACTGGTTAAATTTTACTGGAAGATGGGGAGCATATGGGGGCATAGAAGATGAGGCAAGAGGAAAGGTTGGACCATTTGGCCCAAAGTACCGTGAAGAGGGCAAAATGTGGAACGGCCCACTTGCCTGGGGAAATGAACTATCTCAGGCAGATAATAATATGTTTTTGCTTGAATGGTTTCTTTACAACTTCGTCACACTTTTTATAATTTTTACAGCCATATCCATTATAATTTCCGCTCTTTTTATTTACCGAAGGTATAAGAAATACGGACTTGGCCCTAGGATTTTTTCTATACTCTATGTCGATGGTTTAAACCTAAAAAGCATAGGAAATATTCTTTGTATAGTTGGAATAATCATCGCGATTTTTGGTCTTTTTAATACATGGTATGGCATTGCCATGGACGTAAATGTCTCAGGTCATGAAACAACTGAGTTTGTTGATATGATCGTTATAGATGGTTTAAGCGGTATAAGAGTAAACCTTCTTGATCCCGACGTTGGTTTGGTTCAACTTGGTTCATTATCTCTTCCTTTATCGTTACTGGTTGGCATTGGCCTTGTGTTTCTTATCATTAGTACTATTGGCATTGCTAAAAGTAAAAAATTGGGTAAAAAATACATTTATCGGGGCATTAGACTTGCTGTTTACATAATTGTCATTTTGATTGGAATTGTATCATTGGGCTTTCTTGGAGATACTATATCACCTGATCAAGCACAAGATACCGGAGCATTAGAAATATTTGATGCTATTTCATCTAATCCGTTTGGAGGTACAACAACTATTCCTCTCCAAATTGAAGGTCAAGAATCAGCAAGTTTGGGTCTTCAATGGGGTCTAGGACTTGGAGGTCAATTATTGCTAGTTGCTGGTTTAATTATTATTATAGCTGGTGTTATGGAATTTTCTGCACGTGCCACTTTTTTTGAAGAAAAACAAGATTTTATACCACAGAAATACAGACCAGAAAAACCTAAGTCTGAAAATAAAAATTCTGAAGATGAATTAGAGTAAGATTTAATATTAAATTAAGTGAAATTATGATTATCAATGCTGATCTCCATATTCATTCCCGTTTTTCTGGTGCGACAAGTGACAAGATGAATATAAGAACTATCTCCTTTGAGGCT
>Ga0209635_10001928_pt1 | contig 15680 bp, 13 predicted proteins | sample DeeMarSWOR230_32_FD_187463 | JGI IMG/M metagenome (GOLD analysis project Ga0209635, IMG submission 187463) | Marine sediment microbial communities from White Oak River estuary, North Carolina - WOR-2-30_32 (SPAdes) (version 2) | ecosystem: Environmental > Aquatic > Marine > Intertidal zone >... | reverse complement strand
GATGAGGAGCATGATTGCCGTGGTGCCAATGCCCACAGACATATGCACGTAATTAGGCCTCACTTTGGGATGTCTAAAGCTCTGCCTGTTCCTTGCCAATAAAGACACCACTCATGAATCACTTATGCCTAGTTTAACTAGTATTGCACGTTGAGCAGAAAAATTTTGGCTTTTCTGTGGCTTAAAATAATGTTACTACAGGTCTTTGTATATTCATAAGCGCTTCAATTATCACAATTTGTATCCAATTTTCCTGAGAAAATCCTTTCTCGCCTCGATGTCTTTTTCGGTTTCGATTCCCTTACTTTTTGAGCCGTCGATAACGCCTAGAATTCCTCTGCCTTGTTCTGTCTCTGCTACTAGCACCTCTAGGGGGTTAGCTGTTGCGGCGTGGATGCTGCAAACCTCGGGTACATGTTTGATCTTGTCTAAAACGTTGATTGGATAGGCATTCTTCAAGAAAATGATGAAGCAGTGACCGCACCCTAACTCCAAAGCTTGGCGCGACGCTAAGCTCTTCAATTCTTCGTCGTTGCCCTCGCACCTAACCAAGCAGGGTCCGGAGCTTTCACAAAAGCCCATGCCAAATTTGATGTTTGGAACGGAGTTGATTAACGCTTCGTAGAGATCTTCAACGGTCTTGATGAAGTGGGCCATGCCCAGTATCACATTGCATTCCTTGGGAACTTCGATCTTTACGGTTTTAAGTTCCACTCACTTCACCTCCTTATGTGTTTGCCGGATTTTCTATTAGAGAGAAGCCTATCAGATAGTATCGTGAACTACTAGTATTTAGTCGCGTCGGATTGCTTGACTTAGTGTCTCAGTGAATTGGCTGAAATTGGCGATGTTGTTAAGGATGGCCGCAATTCTGAAGGAGCTCCTTGAAGTTCTCAATATCTCTGTAAGCAACTGTTTAGGGCGAAGATAGAAGGCTCGGAAATATTCGTATACAAGCGAACGCACTTCTTCATAGGGAACAGGAGTCGGCAAATCCCTCGGAATGCAAACTCCGGTTTCCCAATATTTCTCCTCGTCAATAAGTCCCTTAGCCACAAGATCATTCCATATGTCGATTCCTGTGTGAGCCCCTAAAATGTTAACGTCGGGCACGTCAATATCCAGTTTATTTGCGAACTGCAAAGTGTTCACAATCTCGCGCCTAGTTTCGTCAGGAGCCCCAACAATGAAGGACCCCACAATTATGTCCACACCAGCCTTTCTAGCCTTGCGAACAGCCTTTTCAGTCTGTTCTGGAGTGATTCCCTTCTTGTAATAGTCTAAGATCCTTTGGTTGCCGCTTTCTATCCCAAAGAAGAGACATCTGCATCCGGCTTTCACCATTTCCCTAAACATGTCATAACTGACGTGATCTACCCGCGAGTCGCAGAACCACTCAATGTCCATTCCGCCCTTCCTCATTCTTCGACAAAGCTTTGACACCCTCTTAGCGTTGAGGGTAAAGTTGTCGTCTGCAAAGAGAAATTGTTCGTAACCTTCACTTTGCAGGAACTCCAATTCTTCAATGACGTTTTCAACTGACCTTGGCCTCCACATTCCTCGAGCGAATTTTTTGATTCCACAAAAGCTGCATCTAAAGGGACATCCGCGTGATGAAACGAGGGTGGTAAATTTTTTGGTGTTAACCTTCACTCCAAAGATTGCCGAGGTATATTGAGCACCTGTCAAATTGCGATCTGGAAAGGGCAACTCATCCACTTTTTCAATTAACGGCCTGTCCATAGTGGAGATTATTTTGCCAGCTTTCCTAAAGGTTATGCCTTGAACTTCATTCAGATTTTCCTCTTTTTCCAAACACCTTGCAAGTTCAAGGCCACTGTATTCTCCCTCACCTCTGGCGACGACATCCACGAAAGGATATTTTTTTAGAATTCTTTCAGCGTTGAAAGTTGCGTGATAGTTTCCAAAAACGATTGTAATGTTTGGGTTCTCCGCTTTCACGCGTTCCGCAATTTTTGGCGCCTCCTTCGCAGCGCTAAGTAAAACTGAAAAACCTAGAATGTCTGGATCTTCCTTTTTCACCCAACTTACAGTTTGATTTAGAGAAAATCCTTTTGCCGGTTGATCAAGTATGGAAACATCGATTCCTTCATTCATTAGGACTCCCGCACAGTATAAGATGCCTAAGGGAGGCCACGCCGTTGGGACCATGTACATGGATTCTGAAGAAGGAGTTGGATTTATAAACGAAAACTTCATTTTTAATCGCATTCAGTCTTTTAGAACTTGAATAAAATAAACTTTGCCAAAAGCTGCGAAGTGAGAAATTTATCTTTTCTTCGAGCAAAATAAGGTCAGAAGATAGCCAAAAGGCAAGAATGGGGTGGCGGGCCGCGGGGACACTAGGTATAGTGAGCGGATACAATGTTATTTTCGTTTTTGAAAATTTTTTGTTTCGTTTTTCAACCGACAGACCATATGACTCAAGTTATTAAGATTTTCAAAGAATTTCTTAAATCTTTCAGATGCGCGCATTATTTGCTGATTCCACGGTTCCCTAGTTTTTCTTTCTCCAGCTTCATCCACCATTCAGGAACCCTCGCATCTTCAGCCACATCCCAGTAGTCGAAGGGCTTTATATCCAAGACCGGTGTGCCGTCAAAAGCGTCGAGACCGCGAACAGTCACAACGTTGCCCTCTACTTCCAAGAGCTCAACCACTGTTAGCCCTATGGGATTTGGACGATGTGGTGTCCGGGTTGCAAAGGCTCCCAGCAGGGGCATGTCCCTTCTACCCCTAGGACGAACTTTCACAGTCCTCCTCTCTTCCTCTGAGATCTCATGCATCCAAAATATCACAAACAAATGGGAAAAATCGTCTACGCCTTCCAAAGCCTCTGCCAGATCCTCGCGAAAAACTATCTCCGAAACGTTACCTTTATTTCTAACTTCCTTTCCAACAGCCTTCGTTTTGACGAAACCTACCGGTTTCAACTCGATCTTTTCTGTAGCTGACATCCCATCACTCAGCTTCTCTAGTCTTCAGCAGCCACCTTTATTATCGGAGCCATCTTCTCAGGGTCCACGACGACATCAACAATGGCTGGCTTATCAGATTTGAAAGCTTGTTCCAAGGCCTCGTCCAATTCTTCTGGTTTCTCCACCCGATAACCTTCTCCACCGCAAGACTTCGCAAAGTCTGCAAAGTTTGGGTTCACAAAATCTGTCGCGCGCACCATTTCGATAAGTCTTCGTGATCATGCGCACCACAAGCCTTAGACTAGACAAATTCTTATATCTCAATACCGTAATCGGTCGATACGAAAATTCGTCTTTCATCCTACTTTCCTACTTAGCAGATTCTTTCACGAGTTCGGCGATGTCTTTAACGGTTAATTCACCTTCTAATCCTTCGTCTTTTACGGCGTCGTCGAGCATCATCATGCAGCTTGGACATGCCACAACCAAAATCTCAGCGCCGGTTTCATGAGCCTCTCTAACCCTAATCCTGCTGGGATTTTCCTCTGATCCTCCTAGAAGATCCGTAACAAAGTTTCCGCTTCCACCGCCGCAGCAGAAAGAATTTTCTCTGGTTCTCTCCATTTCTGTGAGTTCGATTCCCGGGATGCTTTTCAGAATCTCTCGTGGGACATCGTAGACACCGTTGTATCTGCCGAGAAAACAGGGGTCGTGGTAGGTAACCTTGACCTTGAGTTCGGATAGCTCTATCTTCCCTTGTTTGATCATTTCCAATAGAAGTTGCGTGTAATGAGACACTTGAAAATCTCCAAGTCTCGGATACTTGTTTTTCATCGAGTTGTACGCATGTGGTGAAAGGGTAACCACCTTTTTCACGCCAAGTTCTTTAAATCTCTGGACGTTCTTATCAGCTAATTCTTGGAACAAACCCATTTCACCCAGCATGTATACCTCGTTTCCATCGCAATCTTCTTCGTCGCCGAGAATTCCAAAGGACACTTCTGCCTTGTCTAATAACTCAGCAAAGTTTCTAGCCATTCTCTGTCCCCGTTCTTCGTAGGATCCAACGCATCCCACATAGAAAAAGTACTCATCGCCTAGTTTGTATCGACTTATTCCCTCTGCCCATGCATCTCTTTTACTTCTCGCCGTTCCCCACGGGTTCCCGTGTTTGCTGATGTTATTCAGGAAATCTCTGATATTTGGTAGTACCAAGCCTTTCTCAACCATCTCGCTCCTTGCTGCTACGATCCAGTCAACGATGTCGTCGCTAAACTTCATCGGACATGTCTCAACGCAATTTCTGCATGTTGCACACGAGAATACGATTTCTGCAAAATGCTCTGACCACTCGATTTCTTTCTTCAGCCACGCCCATATGAGCCAGAGTCTTCCGCCTGTGGAGTAGGTTTCAAGTCGGAATCTGCTGTAGGATGGGCAGTTAATCTCTGTGAAGTCGCTTGGGAACTTGCAGTAGCCGCATCTAAAGCACCTGTGTATTTGCTTAGTGTATGCTTGCATCATTCCGCCTCCCAGTTTCCAGGGTTCATGATTCCGTTGGGGTCCAGAAGCTTTTTTATGCGCTTCATAAGCTCAAGCGTATTTTTGTCCATTCTCTCCATGATCATTTTCTGTGCAGGGACTTCAGGCTTCCAAGGAACTGCTCCTATATCTAAACTAGCTACGTTTGTGTCGTGCAGTGCTTTCTTCGTCCTTTCTATATTGTCCGGGTCTGCGCGATTGAATGGGTATCCAAAGGAAAACATCATGCAGTGGCTTCTTCCAATAACTCGACCCGAGTGACCAAATGTGATCCCGTATTTGGAAGACAATTCGAGTAGTTTGTTGTAAGCTTCTGGGAATTTTTCAACCGGAATGATGGGCCCACAATATTCAAATCCACCGCCCTTCATTACATCGGCGAATCTTGCGGTGTCATCTGAAGGCATCTTCAAGAGAAGTTGCTTCATATCTGGTGTCATCATCGAAAATCCGCCTTCTTTGCTATCGATGTAAGTGCGAAGTGCATCCCAAATCATTCTCCTCTTGAACTCGACTTCCTCCTCGGAATCTCCAGTAATTAAAATAATTATCGATAGGATATCTTTGAATATGAGTGGGTACGGTTGAGCACCAACGACTATATCTTCTGTCATCTCTGTATGGGTAAGCCTGTATATTATATCTGGAACTAGGTTTGGGTCTTCCACCACAAACACCTCAGCATCTCTTATCTTTTTCTTTGGGTAAAGTTTAAGACCCAACTTTGTAATGACCCCTGTTGTACCAAACCATCCTAAGAAGAGCCCAGCTAAATCGGGCAACGGTGCCAGCGCAAACCAGTAGGGACTTACTGAACACGTACCGATTTTGCATACTTCTCCAGTTGGCAATACAACTTCTAATCCGGTAACCATGTCGGAGTTGAAGCCATATTGCTGAGTTAAGCGACCCTGACCATGTATTACTATATTTCCGACGATTGTTGATGAGGGCGGTGAATCAGGCATTGAATGTCTTAAGTCAGGATGACGTCTCTCTAGATAAGCTTTCAGCTTGCCTTGCGTCATGCCAGCCTCGACAACAACATGTCTACTCTTTTCGTTTACCTCCAGCACTCTGTCCATTCTTTTTAGGTCCAGCGCGATGCCGCCACGATGCGGGATTACTAAGCCGGATAAGCTCATTGAACCCCCTACTGGGACTACGGGTATTTTCTCCTTGTTCGCAAGTTTGACGATTTTTTGCACCTCCTCCGTTGTCTTCGGCATCACCACGTAGTCTGGTTCGTGGGGTTCCATCATCCCTGGGTCTTGAGAGTAGATGTAGAGCTCTTCTTTCTTGTTCGAAACGTAGTCTTCACTCACTATTTCAGCTAGAGATTTGTATATCTTATCCATACTATTCACTTCCATCCAGCTGGTTTCTCGCCTAAAGCGAGTTTACAAAGGTCGTGCATCATGATGGTTTTTATGCCTTTTTTGGCAACAGCCTCGGATAGAGAATTGAAACACGCGGGACAGTTGAACACGCAGTATTCGGCTCCAGCGTTCACCATGTCGTCTACATTTCTCTTTTGTACATCAACGAAAAGATTGTATCTTTGCTGACCTCTGATGGTACCTGCGCAGCACAGACAATTCTCCCTGTCGTATCTTCTTTCAACTCTCTTCACTCCTATCAGGCTGAAGATGTCGTCCACGAAGTGCTCTTTCTTCGGAGTAAGCCTAGATGTACATGGGCGTTGGTATGCTACTTTTATGTTCAGCGGCTTTATCTCATCTTCATGCTCTTTCAGTTTATTGTAGAGATACTCGAAGAAGTGAACGGGTTTGAAGGGGACTTTGATGCCGTACGCCGGTGCATATGAAGTAAAGGCCGAATAGCACTCATCGTGGAAGAACACGACCTCTTTGAAATCATGCCTCGCGATGTTCTCTATATTCCCCGGAAGCCTCTCTCTTATTATTGAAGGATTTCCAAAATGCACGTACCCAGGTTGACAGCAGATGTATCTTCCCACGATGATGGAGACATCTTCGAAAAGCTTTCCCTGGATTGAATCTATATATTCAGGGAAAAGGCAGAGAGAGATCACTGGTTCCTTGGCACCCCAAAATTGTTGAATATCCCTTCTTCCTGGAATACATGCATTGACCCACTGCTTGACAAGAGGCTTAGGAATCGGAAATATACCCCGCTTTTCCTGTATGTCTGTAATCAAATAGAACGGATGGTTCCCTCTCTTGCAGTATTCTTCACATGCGTAGCACGTTACACATTCGTGGAGAACGAAGGAGTCTTCACCTTTAATCATTTTTTGCATCTCCGCTTTGGCTGTGTCCTTGTCTATGTCCATGTACTGGCACCTAACGAGGCAATCGTGTGTTGGGCATGTTGCACATAGCTTTTCATTGAATTTCAACTTCAACTCGGCCATTCATCCTGCCCTCCTTTCTATACTCATAAATAATTTTCATTTCTCCAGAACCTTGAAGTTTAGCATGAAGAATACTTAAACCTACTCTTTTAACAATCAAATTATATTCGGAGCCTAATGACAGCAGAATGTTGAAAACAAAGTTTTTCAGAAAACTCACAGCCGTAGAAGGAGAAGCATAAGATCAAACCAAACACAGACCACAACATACACGTTCCCAAATCGCCCAGACACCAGAAACTTTTTCAGCCCGACACCTCGAGCGGTTGGGGGCCACGGGCTAAACACCTCGGCCGAAGCCTTGATGCGTACACCCCGGCTCCATCAACCCCATCTTCTATGGGGGCCCTCGTCCATGACTGAGGCCTGTCGCCAAGTCTCGTGTCATGGAATGGCCGCCTATTTTCGGGAGCGGCTTCGAGCTTAGATGCTTTCAGCTCTTATCCGCGACAGCGTGGCTGCCCGGCAGTGCCCTGTCGGACAACCGGTAGACTATAGGCTACAACGTTCCGTTCCTCTCGTACTGGGAACCCTTTCCCCTCAGGCGACCAGCACTCCCAGCAGATAAAGTCCGACCTGTCTCACGACGGTCTAAACCCAGCTCACGTTCCCTTTTAATAGGCGAGCAGCCTCACCCTTGGCCCCTTATGCAGGACCAGGATAGGAAGAGCCGACATCGAGGTACCAAGCCGCGGGGTCGATGTGAACTCTCGCCCGCGACAAGCCTGTTACCCCCGGGGTAATTTTTCTGACATATCCAACCCCCACCAACGAGGATCTGGATGTTCGCTAAGCCAGACTTTCGCCTCTGGATCCCTTGCTTTGGAGGATCCAGTCAGGCCGGCTTTTGCCTTTGCACTCTGCGGCGGGTTTCTGTCCCGCCTGAGCCGACCTTTGGGCCCCCTCGATATTTTTTCAAGGGGGTGCCGCCCCAGCCAAACTGCCCACCAACCGTTGTCCCAGCGCCGAAGCGCCGGTAAGAGACACGGATACGAAAGGGCGGTGTTCCATTGGTGCCTCCCCCAGTCCCCGGAGAGACTGGGATTAACGGCTCCCGCCTACACTCTGCATCCGCAGCCATATCCCAGCGACAGGCTGCAGTAAAACTCCACGGGGTCTTCTTTTCCCGCTGGGAGTCCGTGGACTGTTCGTCCACGTTACGTGGGTTCACCGGGTACCAAGCGGGGACAGCGGGGTCCTCGTTGCTCCATTCATGCGCGTCGGAACTTACCCGACAAGGCATTTGGCTACCTTAAGAGAGTCAGAGTTACTCCCGTCGTTTGCAGGCCCTTGGTCCGGTTGAACCCGGGTTTCAGGTACCTGTACTGGACAGGATTCAGAAGCCGTTCACACCCTTTCGGGCTTGCGGCTTCCTGTGTTTTTATTAAACAGTCGAGACCCCTTTGCCACTGCGACCTGCAGTCCCAGCCGAAGCCAAAACCGCAGGCACCCCTTATCCCGAAGTTACGGGGCTAATTTGCCGAGTTCCCTCGCTTGGTGTGCACCCGACACGCCTTAGGTTTCTCGCCTAGGGACACCTGTGTCGGATCTGGGTACGGTCACAGAGGATCCTTCCCAACATCCTTTTCATGGGCTCCAGAAATCAGCTGAACCGCCCTAAAACGGGCGGCTATTCCCGCTTTCGCCTGGTTCTCGCCATTACGGCACTCCCCAGGCTTATACGGTTAAACAAGGCGACAGCCTTGCTCAGCCTATCCAGAAGCGTCAGATGTTGGGCTTGCGTCGCCGCGTGTACCTCCGTGGTGCCGGAATCTTAACCGGCTTCCCTTTCGGCCTCCTCAGTTAAGATCGGCCTTAGGATCGACTTACCCCCAGCTGACGACGCGTTGCTGGGGAACCCTTGCCCTTTCGGCGGAGAAGATTCTCACTTCTCTTTGCTGTTACTACCACCGGGATATGCAATCCCGAACCGGTCCACCGGACCTCACGGCCCGGCTTCCGCCCAGTCGGGACGCCCTCCTACCGGATTGCAGCGCTAGGCTGCACCCTGGGGTATCGGCGGCTGGCTTAGCCCCGTCCATTTTCAGGGCCATCAGCCTCGGCGGGTGAGCTGTTACGCTTTCTTTAAAGGATAGCTGCTTCTAAGCCTACCTCCCCGCTGTCTGGGGCTGATGACGCCTTTCAGTTTGACACTTAGCCAGCACTTTGGGGCCTTAACCTCAGTCTGGGTTGTCCCCCTCTCGGACTAGGGGCTTACCCCCCAGAACCCGTCTCCCAAGGTCTACGGCGCCGATGAATTTGGAGTTTGAAAGAAAAGCGAGGTCTTTCGACCCCTTACTTCCCAATCAGTGCTCTACCCCATCGGCTACCTCGCTTAGGGCTGGGCTGCGACCCACTTCGGAGGGAACTAGCTATCACCGGACTAGATTGGTCTTTCGCCCCTAGCCCCAGGTCTGAGAAGCGAATTGCACGTCAGCACTCCTTCGGGCCTCCACCAGGCTTTCGCCTGACTTCGCCCTGCCCAGGGCTAGATCGTCCGGTTTCTAGTGTCAAAGCCGTGACTCCGGGCCCTTTCAGACCCCGCGCCTCACCAGCGCTTGGCTGGTTGCGCGCATGTTGGTTTCCCTATGCTTGCAGGCTTGTCAGCCTTTAAGCTTGCCACGACCATGAACTCCCCGGCCCGTGTTTCTAGACGGAACTTGCAACCCTGGTCCCCCTCCTTCGTACTGCTGTGTCGCCACAGGTTCCTTTGGGAGGGATCTATCCTTCCGGGCTGCAAACGTCTATAACCGTCTGGTTTCAGGCTCTTTTCACCCCCCTTCCGGGGTACTTTTCAGCTTTCTGTCACCGTACTAGTGCGCTATCGGTCTTGAGACGTATTTAGTCTTGGAGGTTGGTGGCCCCCAGTTTCCCAAACCGAATCCAGGGTATGGTACTCAGGGACTCCAGCCCATCTCCTTCCGGTTTACGCCTAGTGGGCTTTCACCATCTTTGGCAGGCCTTTTCAGGCCACTTCGGCTTCGCCGGTGAGAAGGCGGCTGGGCCCGCAACACTACATCCCTCTCAGGTTTCCCTGTGAGGTTTGGTTTGGACTTTTCCCCTTTCGCTCACGTTACTTAGGGAATCCCGGTTGGTTTCTTTTCCTTCCCTTACTAAGATATTTCCGTTCAGGGAGTTCCCGTTCCTTACGGAACGCAACGGAGTCCCGTGGGAGTCCGTCGCAAGAAGTCTCATTCAGGCATCCCCGGATCTAAGCTTGCATGCAGCTACCCGGGGCATTTCGCTGCTTGCCGCGCCCTTCTTCAGCGCTCAAGCCTGGTCATCCACCAGACGGCGTAGCATGTCGGGCTTACTTGGTTTGCTCCGGTGTCTGTTTAGCGTTGGAACGCGTATTTGGCCTGTGTTTGGTTTTCATTGCGAGCGGATAAAAGCTCACTCCACCCTTTGCCCCTAACATTACTTAGGGGTTGCATCTTTATGTGGAGTCTAATCTGGCAATTTGATCGCCAATTTATTTACAAGTTGGGTTGGGGCATATAAGCATTGCTGTGTGACGTTTATGTATTTCTTTGGCAACATATTACAGCGATTTAACATCCGAAAGCCGGGCTAAAAGTGCTCAGCTAACCTTCCTCTTTTTGTTTTTGTTCGTGGGGCATGGGTCTCGTAGCCCTCACGATGCGCCATCTACCAAGAATGTCTTTTTTGTAGATGTGAAGCAAACCGCACTGTTCGCATCTCATGACCTTTCGACCGGTTTGGAAGTTAATATCGTATACTTTGAGGAAAGAGCCGCATTCTACACACTTCTCGCTCGTCATTTCCAACACACCTCTTCATTTAATCAACTATAGAAAGATTAGCATTCTAGGGATATATGACGTTTTTTAAGTCGAATTGGCCTTTTGGAAAATCGTTTCATTTCTAAAAAAGAAAGTAAATGATGACCGGGATTCCTAAAATCTGAGAAAAGCCTCTGAAGCCTCTCAATAATGTGTGCATACGATTTTGAAAAAGTAAAGGCATCGATGGGATAAAAGGCACGCATCCTCTCCCACTTTTTATTGTACAGATTCTATTCGTAAGCCTAACTGATTTCTAGCTACGGTAAATTTTAAGGGAGAAGAGCAAGTCAATAGAAGAAGACTGAGAAGGCATGAAAAGAGAGTTAAGGCGGAACAATCACTTTGGCTGGCTCCAGTATCATGAGGCTTCTTGATTCCTTGTCTTCTAGGTCCAGTGTTCGCTATCTAGTCTATTCGTGTTCCCTCGCCTTCTTCTTCGCCTTAATTTTGATTCCTCCAATTCTCGGGATAGTTCTCAAATGGAATACCATGGCAGATATTTTCGGAAATTCCAGCCTAATGTCTAGGGCAACATCAGCAATCTACGCGTCCTTCGCCATCGCCCTCTTCGTTTCCTTCATCGACGTGATCGCTGGTTTGCCAATGGCTTGGTTCATCACGAGAGGCGGTTTCAAATGGTTGAGGAGTCTAGACACGTTGGCTGACATACCCTTCGTCATACCCACCGTCGCCCTTGGTTATTCTCTACTGTTATTCTGGAGCGACCCAAATCAAGGCATTTCTTCCCTCTTCGGAGGTAGCCTAGTTTCACCAGGCTGGCTTCTCATTATCTTGCTCCATTTCGCCTTCTCCTATCCCGTCGTAGTTAGGGTAATGGTTGGAGCGCTACTGGACTACAAACGAGAATACGAGGAAGCTGCAAGAACATTAGGCGCTGCGCCACTAACCGCAGACAGAACCGTCACGCTCCCCATACTGAAAACAGCTTTAATTACATCTTTCATACTGGCCTTTGCACGATCAGTTTCTGAAACTGGAGCAACCATTATGGTTGCGGGCGCTTTCGAAAACGGGCCGATCTTCATCAATAATCTTAAGACTGCCCAAGAACCTGGCTACGAAGGCGCCCTAGTCTTTGTTAGCTTCATTTTGATAGCCATCTCTTGCATAATCTTTGTAACAATCAGGCTGCTGGGTCCGAGACTGAAGATGCCTATCAAGAAAGTTTGGCCAGTGGCTGAGAGAAAACTAAGCAGTTCGGGGATAACAAACTCTAGGAACGTCGTATCACTTCTAGTGTTCTTCCTTCTGGTTCTCATTCCCTCGCTTTTCGTTGCCCTCCCAGCATTCTACGCCGTAACAAACGGAACACTTAACCAAGCGGTGACGGGTGTAGGCATCTGGCAAGAATACTGGCAAAGCCTCATTTTATCTTATTTTATTGGGGCAATCGCCACTTTATTGAATATAATAGCTGGTTTGCCAATGGCGGTTCTCATTGCAAGAAAGAGACTGGGAACAGCCTTTTCATCAATTTTAGACGTGCTAGTCAACATTCCTTTAATAGTTCCATCAATCGCCCTAGGAATTTCACTTAGCATTTTCTGGAAAAACTTCGCATTTATGCCTGAAATTGGATTACTAATCTTTGTCCATCTTTCAATCACCTATCCCTACCTAGTTAGGTCGATGGCTGCTGCAATAGAAAGAGTGAACATAGACTACGAAGAAGCATCGAGAACATTAGGAGGAAGACCCTTCACCGTATTCAGAACCATCATCTTACCCTTAACCAAATATTCATTGATCGCCGGCGCAGTCATGGTTTTCACAAGAAGCGTCAGTGAAACCGGCGCCACCTTAGCAGTAACCGAGTTAAAAACTGTTCCTGTTCTATTGGTTAACTGGGTTAAGGGTACGGTTCCCGCTACTTCGCTGGAAATCGGTCTCGGTTGCGGCATTCTAGTGCTGTTTTCTTTCATAATCTTGCTGGTTTTAAGGCTATTTACCAGAGAGAAGGGAAGGTATTAGCATGTTTAATATATTTATCATGTTTCCATACCTATGGAAGGCTGATGGAGGCTTTAGATGCCAGAAGTCCGACTGGTGAACGTCACAAAGAAATATGGCAAGATCGTTGCCGTCGACAACGTTAGCCTCCAAATCCATGACAGAGAATATTTTTCCTTAATTGGCCCAAGTGGATGCGGCAAAACCACCCTACTTAGAATGGTTTCGGGTTTGGTTCAGCCGGACGAAGGCGAAATCTACATCGACGATCGCCTTGTTACGTCCGTTCCACCTGAAGACCGTGGCATCGGATTCGTTTTTCAAACCTACGCACTCTTTCCCCACATGAATGTTTGGGACAACGTGACATATGGTCCACGAGTGAAAGCTTTGGAAAGCAAGGAAAGCGAAAGAATTGGGCGTGAAATGTTAGAAATGGTCAGGCTTTTTGAACGTTTAGACGCTTTTCCTTCTGAGTTAAGCGGCGGAATGATGCAGAGGGTTGCCTTAGCAAGAGCACTATCCGCTGGCGCCAAACTGTTGCTATTAGACGAACCCTTAGGCGCCTTGGACGCCAAAATCAGGTTTGAATTGAGATACGAATTGAGAAAGTTTGTGAAAGACCTTGATTTAACCGGCATACACGTAACTCACGACCAAGCAGAAGCCATGGCGATTTCCGACAGAATAGCGGTTATGAGGAAAGGAAAGATTTTGCAGGTTGGAACCCCCCAAGAATTGTATCTGCATCCACAGCACATATTCGTAACCAATTTCATCGGGGAGGCAAACTTCCTAGAAGGCTACGTAACAAAATTGGACGGCGACGAGTCCACCATCGAACTTCGCGGAGGACTTTACGTTCAATCGGTGGACAAAGGGCACAAAAAAGGTGAAAAAGTAGTCGTAGTCGTGAGACCAGAAGTTCTTGCGGTTGAGAAAGGAGAAAAAAGGGTAAAAAATTCGATTTTCGGCCATATTGAAGGATTCCGATTCGAAGGAACCAATATACGATACGAAATTCGACTTGAAAATGGAGATGTAGTGGTGGTTGTTCGCCCAGCGTTGATGGTGGAATGGCTTGACGTTGGGGAAAGGGTCACGGTCAGCTTTCCTGTTGAAAAAAGCTTCGTTTTCACATATCCAGAAAGAGGTTTGAAAAGGGAGTTGGCTCTCGAATGAAAAGATGGGAAAGATTCTTAAATATACATTATTGCGGTATAGATATAGAATGTAGTGTGGCTTCTGATTAAAGGGTGAACAATAATGGAAGAATGGTTTGCTAAACGAAGAAAGTCTAAGGTCTTAGAGATTGCAGACAGGCAAATGACGTTGGCTATAGACACCGTAATTGAACTAGAAAAATCGATCAACGCAGCTTCAGAAGGTGATAAAGAAAAAGCAAAAGCATCCTTCGAAAAACTGTCTCGAGTGGAACATGAAATCGACCAGCTTAGGAGAATAGTTTTCGAGGAGCTTACTAGAGGAAGCCTGCATTCAAAGGATCGAGAAGACATCATGCACCTAGTGAAGAGGCTAGACGAAATGGCGGACCACGTTAAGGATGCATCAAGAGCCGTCATTCTTCTGTTAGATGCAAAGGTTGTAAAAGAGATGTGGACACAATTTGCAAAAACCGCCAAAGATTTGGTCGCCGGTGCAACCACTCTACGTAACGCCATCGAGAAGTTAGGAACAGATCCTCCTGGGGCTATGAAGCTTGCAAAACAAATTGACGAGATAGAAGGCAGAGTGGATGAAAAATATTTGAAATCAAAAGCGTTGCTCCTCAAACATTCGAACAAAATGGATGCCGCCACAATCTTGATACTCAAAGATCTCATAGAGGAAATGGAACATGTAGCTGACGCCTGTGACGACACTGCTGACTACGTAAGGATCCTCACGGTTACCAGAGAAGCCGCATAACGCCCTTCAGCTCCTCCATTGTTTATGGTTGGAATATGAAAAATGCGATACGAAGCCATAATTCTATGCGGAGGAAAAGGATGGAGACTCAAACCAGACACATGGATCCCAAAACCTTTGTTAAAGATATCTGCTGACGAGACGCTGTTAGACAGACAGATCCGCTGGTTGCTGGAACACGACTTTAGTAATATAATTCTCGCTTCGAACAGGTCATTCCCAGAATCAGTCTACTTCACCAACCCAGCCGTTCAGCTCTGCCTAGAAAAAAAGAAATTAGGCACCGGAGGCGCCATCAAGAGAGCAGCGACACTAGTCAACGCAGATCAATTCTATGCCATGAACGTAGACGACATAGTTTTCTACGATCCCAGAAAGCTCTACGAGTATGCCAGTAGGGGAGCAGCTATTCTGCTGGCAAAACCACGTTTGCTCTTCGGAAAAATAACCACGCGAAGAAACATGGTCACGAAATTTGAAGATCGACCACTTTTGGACATTTGGGTTAGTGCAGGGCATTACGTCTTCTCCAACAAATTGGTTGAGGAATACTTTCCAGATGAAGGAGATTTCGAACGCAAAGCCATGCAGAAGATAGTCAACGACAAGTTTCTGAATGGACTGAAATACAGGAGCGATTGGCTGACGGTGAACACCATAAAAGATCTGGCAAAGATCAGGGAATATTTAGAAACTAGACAAACCAAACGCACATAAATTCCTGAAAGTCTGTTCCAAAATTCTTATTCCCCACGACTTCCACTAATATATTGGGCTGGTGAGCTGGCGGACGGCTTCGGGTGCCTAGCACCTGAGGAAACTCCGCCCACCACGCTGAACTGTAGCGCTCGTAAAGGGCGTGAGGCGAGAGCCTTGGCTCCGGAACAGAAACGAAACGTCCATCCGTAAGATGGCGATGAAACGTGTTAAGTCGTCGAGGATGCGGTTGGAAACGGTGAAACGGCCGACCTGCAAGGTGAAAGGGCAAATAGGCGTCTGTGAATTCTGCGGGAGACGCGGGTAGCCCGTTTAGCTGAATGCCGTCTCTGAACAGAAGGCGGGTTACGTCCAGCACACCATGCCCAAATCCCGTAA
>Ga0209635_10001924_pt1 | contig 15689 bp, 13 predicted proteins | sample DeeMarSWOR230_32_FD_187463 | JGI IMG/M metagenome (GOLD analysis project Ga0209635, IMG submission 187463) | Marine sediment microbial communities from White Oak River estuary, North Carolina - WOR-2-30_32 (SPAdes) (version 2) | ecosystem: Environmental > Aquatic > Marine > Intertidal zone >... | reverse complement strand
GGGCGCTACTCAGTCTGACGGTGGCTCATCGTTTTGTTTTGATTCTTCCATTGCCCATACTGGCTGCGTATGGGTTTAGACATTGGAGACCAAGGAGATTTCATAGGGACATCAGGATTCTGACATTCGCAGCACTTATCTCATTGAATATCTCAACTTGTGTCTTGGCGCAGCTGTTTTTCATTAGACCATGGATAAGTGAAGAAACGAAGCAGGAGCTGGTGTGGGTTAAAGAGAATCTAGGTGACAAATTAGTTATTCCTGTATACCCTCTAGACACCAGCAAAGGTTACTGGGTTTTGGGTCTCATAGGGAACTACCTTTACTATGGTGAAGTCTTGCCGCTCTTAGCTAGAACGCCTGAGAGCTACTCTCCTTATCCTAATCTTGATACTGGCTTGTACTGGGAAATGCTTGAGGAAGATGGAGTTCTCGAAAACCTAAGTGAATACAAAGTCGTTCTTGTCGGTGGTGTTTACCAACTTGGCATAGTTGATGAGCGAATGACCACGAAGATCGATGGCCATGATATTCATATTGTTGAAAACTCGGTTCTCACTAATGAATCAGAAATAAGTAAATACTACCAAATCTGGCGCGGATTCAAAGACACTAAAATAGCGGTAATTGGTCAAGAATGGTGGAATACTCGACAAGTCTTACAAGAGCTATGGATTCCATCAGTTCCGACCTGGATTGCTCCATCTCCAAATATCGAGTATCTAGGATCGACGGAACTGCCGCGGCTGGCAAGCTCGAGCAAATACGACGTCTTGATTCTCGCTAATTGGCAAATCGCTCAAGATGCACTTGAAGCAGATAGGTTACTAGGATATTTCAATGACGGTTGTGCTATAGTTGCTTCATCTCGAAGCATATATGAACTTCATAGTGTTTCACCGCAAGTCGTTGAATTCATCTTTGGGCTGAAAAAGGTCTATCCACCTGATGCTTATTACTCCAATATCACATATAGCTTCCAACATTTCGTTACCTCTAGCATTTCCATCCCGTTCAATGGCACTGGAGCTGAGTACGGTGTTCCGGTTAGTGACTTGATCATCGCCCAGGGGATAGCCACAGTTACTCTTTCTGAAGAGCTGTACTTGTTGGTCGTAAATCCAGCAGATGATACAAGATCTGCCCATTTCGGATTAGAGATATCGGATATGAGCGAAGACGATGTCATTGTATTTAAGAATCTTCTTCTGTGGACTTTGCACTTCGAGGTTTGGTTGGAATGAAGTTCATCAGACCTGAAAGCAGCATCATCGAAAAATCCAAATACAGACATTATTGTGAGTGCTGGAAACCATACACAAACCCTGTTGTGAGAATGGTTTACTGGAATAAATTGAAGAAGATTTTCAATTATCTCCAACATAGACGGTGGAATCTAATATTAGAAATAGGTTGTGGGTATGGATTCTTCTTGCCCAGTCTCTGCCAAATCAGCGACAAGGTCATAGGCTCCGATATTGAGGACATGTTCGATTTCTGCAAAGAAGCTACGTTGACGGAGATTCAGAAGAGTTTTTCAAACTTGGAACTGAAAAAGGCTGATGCCAGATACTTGTCTGATTACATCGACGAAAGCTCATGCGATGTAATTGTAGCGATAAGTGTTCTCGAGCACATCAATGATTACAGCGAAGCTGTTAAGGAGATACGCAAATGCCTGAAACCTAATGGAATCTTTGCATGCGTACTTCCCACAGAAAACTGGCTTTACAGACTCGGCAAGAGGCTTGTTGGCTATGACAAAGACTATCACAAACTCTATAATTTTGAAAGGTTGCGAGCAGACTTACGCAGGAGCCTGAAAGAGGTTAAGAAATGGAATATGCCCTATGGTATTCCACTGTTCTCAGCAGGAGTGTACACGAGAGAAGAGTGACGTGCAGTATGGCGAGATGATTATGTACGACAGAGAGTATTATGGCAGATACAAAAGATTAAGAAGGAAAACAAGAGTAAGATACACAATTGGCCTCGCAGAGATCTCAAAGGGCAAAACGCTTAATTTTTTGGATATCGGATGTGGCGACGGGACATACTCTGAAGCGTTAGAGAGAATTGGACACAAGACAGTGGCTATAGACAGCTCGCCAGAGGCGTTGTATCTTGCCCGCAAAAGAGGTATCTCAAATTGCGTCTTAGCATCTGCAACCCACCTTCCAGTCAGATCCAACATCTTTGATAGAACATTACTTATAGACGTTTTCGAGCACCTCCTAGAACCTGAAAGAACTCTTTCGGAAATCCATCGAACGTTGCGTCCCTACGGCCTTTTAATCTTACAGACTCCTAATAAAATGTCAATAATTTCACTAATCCTAAAGGATCCAACTCACCAGAGAATATATGCCAAGGATGAAGTCCAGCAGCTTCTGCAATCAGCACACTTCAAGAAGGTCCAGACAATGTTGACCTCATTTCTCTCTAAAACCTATCCTTTTAACATTGCCTTGAGGCGCATTTTCAGGTCGATTATAGTAGCGACAGCTCGGAAATGATTGGGGTCATTTGCTAAGTGGCATAGCTCTTTAGATCGAGCAAGCCTTTGTCTTTCTGTTTGTGGTCTTTGTAACATTTGTCTACTTCGACGGCGCTTTTCAGCAAAGGGGCTTCTCCGAGACTCGCAAGATACTTGATGTCCTTTGGAAGGCAATCTCCTTCGATTCCTTTGCGAGCTTCCAAGAGGGAAACGTTCCACTTGGTATTGGCGCCACTTCGAACTTCGTCAAACGGAATACCATTTTGCACACAGAGAAGGTTTAACTGCTCTACGAAGGCAATTTGCATAAATCGATAGGCGTTTTCAGCGATTTTTGTCATTTCAGCCGCTTCTAAGCTTGAAACCAGATGTAGTGGTATCCCAAGTGCATCGTAGAAATCTCTAGCCTTAACAAGACTCTGATGGTTCAGTGCACCAATTATTCTCAGCTGTTGTACTCCATGCCTTTTGGGCTCCTCAGACCAAAATCTATGTGGAACATGAGCTAAGTAGACATCTTCAAACATTTCTGCAATCATACGACAAGTTCCTACCGAAACTGTGCTTTCAATGCAAACCAAAGGTTTGTTGTCTCTTATCAAAGAAATCTTGTTGCACACATCGAAAATACTTGACATATCTGGTTTTCCGTTTTTCCAACCAGTAGAAACGCACACTACATATATATCGCATTCTGGTGCTTCTGACCAGTCGCTGAAGGCGTAAAAAGGGTTAGTCCCAATTGTCTTCTCTTTATCTATATCATAGCCACATACTGAAAAGCCGCATTCATCAATATGAGAAGCTGTGGGGTGACCTACCTTGCCCAACCCGACAACACATACTTTGACCGATTCTCGGTCAGCGTCTGTGCTTTTCTTTGACGGTTCCTCATCTACTACTTCACTCATTTTGAGGTCCATCCCACTGTACTTACCTCCCCTTTCTATAGTGCATTGTTTAAAAGAATTTCGAAGTTTCAGGCAGACTTCGCTATTTGTCTGAGAAGTAGATTTCTGCTTTTTTCCTTGCCTGCACAGAAAAGCGAACGTTCCACGTCTCTTTTCTCCATTTGAGAAGTCTCACAGTAAGAAATCTACACGCTTTCAAAAGCATCACGCGCGCACTGAGCTATGCCAGTTCTTTGACGAAGGATGCGCCCTCAATGTTCTGCACCGTGACTACATGTACGTCTTTTTCTGTGAAGCTGATTTGGCTTGGTGTTATCGCTAAGTATTGGGCGTTCAAGCTGCTTACGGATGAAACTAGGAGATCCGCGATAACCTCTCTGTTGCGCGGATCCATATGCACATCGTATTCGTCTACTGCCCTAAAGGGAGAGCGAACATGTTGTTGCAGAGCTAGTAGAAAGGTCATTGTGGCCGTGCTTCTTTCGCCCCCACTTTGGGTATAGGCGTCAAGCGGCACAGGTTGTGCGCCTTTGAAGCCGACGAGGATTTGAATGCCGGCTGCTTCGATGTCGTGCTCGTTCATAAGGTGAACTTCGCCTAGTGCTTGGGCATTTGACAAGATTGTTTGATATTGGGGGTTGACACGTTCCAGAAGGCTCTTGATGACTTTTCGCCAGGCTTCCATTCTCAATCTGACTTCTTCCAGAGCTTTCTCTCGGTTTTCGGCAACCAGCTGCGCCTTGTCTTTGAGTTGCACGTAAAGTTTCGAGTACGACTCGTACATGCGCTCGATGTCTTCGGAAACGTCGGCCAACGCGGCGATGTGTCCGTCGGTCAGTCGGATTTCATCAAGGATTTCATCAGAGGTTTTCATGGGCACAATTCGGGGGCCCGTTTCTTCCGCTCTTTTCTTGGCGTTGTCTGCATCTGCTGTCACTCTTTTGAGCTCTCGATTGAGCTTTTCCACGTTTTTTGTCAAGCTTTCGCTCTGATATTGCGAGAGTGCCAAGCAGACCCTGTGGTCAATGAAGTCTTCATTCGTTCGTTCCATCTCGAAGCTTGTATTCTTCATCTTCTCTTGGGCGTCGGAGACCAAGCTGTTCATGGATGCGAGTTGCTTGGTTGAGGATTCCAGCGTCTTTTTCACGGCTTCGCTTTTAAGGCTGAGATTCTGGGTCCAAAGGCTTTCAAGTTGCTTGTAGGTTTCCTTCACTTCTGCGAATTGAGCTTCCACATTGAGCGGGTTCCGAACTTGTTTCAGTGCATTGTCTAGCAGTTCCATCTTGCTCAGACAATTTTGTATGGTCTCCTGGTGAAGGCTTATCCATGATTGGGTTTCTTCGATTGTTTGATCTGACGTTGATACAGTGCATTCGTGCTTTGCTCTCTCCCTCTCCAAAGCTAATCGTTCTTCAACCAGTCTGTGCCATTCGTCTTTCAGCTGGCGAAGTCTTGCGTGAACTTCGGCTTTCTGAGTGTCAAGGCTTTGAATCTCGATTTGAATCCTCGTGAGCTCGCTTCGCTTTTCTCTAATTTGCTCTCTCAATTCAGCGACGATTTTGTCTCTCTTCGCGACTTCTGCCCAGGCGAGTTCTCTCTCGAGAAACTGTCTCTTCAATATGAGTTGTTTCTTTTGCTGGAAGCGGTCGTATTGTTCGCGCCAGTAATTCAGCGTCTGCTCTGCTGACTCAAGCAGCTTGCCCACTGATTCTTCTTGGCTTAACACGCGGCTCAGCTTTTTCTGGGCCTCTGAAACGTTTCGTCGGTAGGATTCGAAGCCTACAGCAGCCTCGATCATACGGAGTTTCTCTTGGGGCGACAGCACCGTGAATAATTCAACCATGTTTTGATGCATGATGATGAGCATGTTGTCAGGGTCGACCCCAAGTCGTGAGAGTAATCGTTTCACTTCTAGTTTGGTCGCAGCTCGGTTTTCGAGTTCGAACCAGTATTTGCCGTCTCGCCGGAGAATGCGCGTGAGGAAGATCTGATCTTTGTCGAATTTCGAGATAGGACGGCGTTTACCCTTGCGAGAATTGTCCAGAACCAGCGTGACTCGCGCCTGGTCTTTTCCCCAACGGATGAGGCTGCTCAGCTTCTTGGAGCGTTCCGTGTAGGATTGACCAAGCGCCACGGAGATCCCGAGCAGTATGGACGATTTGCCGGCGCCATTCGGCCCGCAGACAACGTTAACGCCTGGTGTAAACGGTATTCTAGCATACTCGTAAGACATGAAGTTTTCAAGTATAACTTCTTGAATTAGCACGTCTACAGGCCTTCCTAGGAAGTATTAGATAGAATCCGCGTTCTCTATTAAAGGAGTTTCTGTCCAGCCTGAACCCAAGCGCAAGCTTAATAGGAATTAGGCAACAATGCGGTCTGTCGGGCTGGTTAGAATGGCTGAAATCCGTGTCGCCATTGCAGGTGTAGGCAACTGTGCCTCTGCCCTAGTTCAAGGAGTCGAATACTACAAGCATCTACGTGACAAGACTCAGATTCCCGGCTTGATGCACGTAAACTTCGGTGGCTACTACGTCCGAGACATACGGTTTGTGGCTGCGTTCGACGTGAACAAGCAAAAAATCGGCAGAGATCTGAGTGAAGCCATATTTGCGGCGCCTAACTGCTGCGCCCGCTTCACAGATGTGCCTCACTTAGGAGTAAAGGTTCTGGCCGCACCTATACTTGACGGCGTTGCCCCTCACATGAAGATGCCTTTCAAAGCCTATGGCAAAGAGGCGATGCAACCCGTCGACGTGAAGGCTGCTCTTGAAGAGTCAGAGGCTGACATGCTGGTCAACCTTGTTCCTGTTGGAAGTCGGGACACTACACGCTTCTATGCGCAAGCTGCCTTGGCTTCACGCTGTGCCTTCGCTAACTGTATACCCGAGTTCATTGCCTCGACCCCTGAGTGGGGCAGAAAGTTTGAGGAGAAGGGGTTGCCTGTGGCGGGTGATGATATTAAAAGCCAGTTTGGCGCCACAATCCTACATCGAAGCTTGGTGAAACTGTGCGTGGATCGAGGCGTTGAAGTGGATGAAACCTACCAGCTTAATCTAGGTGGCAATACTGACTTTCTCAACATGACAGTGGAGAACCGGCTTAAAACGAAACGGATAAGTAAAACAGAGGCAGTGACAAGTCTGGTTCCCTACGACGTTCCCACCCGAATCGGGCCTTCCGATTATGTGCCTTTCTTGGACGACAAGAAAATCTGCTACATTTTTGTGACAGGGAGAAAGTTCGGCAATCAGCCTGTCACTCTAACTGCGAAATTGGAGGTGGAAGACTCACCTAACAGCGCTGGGGTTATTATAGATGTCATTAGAGGTGTGAAGCTAGCGCTTGACAGAAGAATAGGCGGACCTCTAGCAAGCATCTCTTCTTACGCGTTTAAGCATCCGCCGGTTCAGGTTCCGGATGACACCGCCAAACAATGGGTGGAAGACTTCATAGCTGGACGACGAGAAGGGTAGAACGATCATTCAGGGAGTGGTTTTGCAGGTATTTTCAGGCGCTTTTCTATTTGCTTGGCCAAAGTTCTGGCCGCTCCTACGCGATAGTTATCTGTTATCACCAGCTTTGGGCTGCTTTCTTCCACGTAACGTAACAGTCCTTCGAAATCTGAGTGATCGCTTAGAGCTACGATGTGTTCATTGACGCCTATCTGACGGCGAGGACTGCTGAACTCCCAGCCACTTACAAGAATGCGGAAAGCGTCTTTTCCAATGTAACGGCGGGAATTCATATGATAGAACCCAACGAAAGAGTCTTCTTTCCGCAGCATCGATTGAGCCTCATCATCGCTGAATAGCAGATATCTTCCTAGGTTCATGCCGTGCTTTTCAGAGATTTTCGATAGTCGAAAAACCTTCGCAGGAACGACATAGGGTGCTTCAATTCGTGCATTACGTAGAATCTGCATAGCTTCTTGAAGTTTGCCGTGATATCCAAACACGTAGACTGGTCCTTGCTTTAAGCCCTGTTTCACTAAGGAAACTAATGCGGTTTCTACGACCTTTTTGAATGGTCTGACTTGCATGGGGTTACCGTAGGTTGCATCTATAACTAGCACATCTGCGCTGATTATAGGAGTCTTTGAAAGCCTGAAGTCACTTGTGTAGAGAATTCTCGTTCCCTCAGTGTCTTCAACTAGAACCTGTGCTGTTCCAAGGATGTGGTCAGCGTAATGTAACGTGACCTTCTCATCTTCATAGATCAGCGGTTCTTCATACGCAAGGGTTTTAACGTTACCCTTTCGCAGTGACCAACGACCCTGCATAGCTTCTAACAGATCCTTTGTTGCATCCGTCATGATCACCACGTTGCATTTTCTAAGACTTCGCTGAAGCCCAGTCAAATGGTCGTAGTGGGCATGTGTAACTATTCGTAGAGGCCTTGAATCGTCGACAGAGTCGCAGGCGACCCACTTTCCAAGGAGGATTGCTCCCTTGCTGTTTATGGCAGCTTTTCCCGGCATGCTCAGTGAATTGTCGGATAAGGCTTAAACGGTTTTCGAATAATCTTTAGCGTTCACAGGTGACTGTAACAATGTTCTGATTCATTCCTTGGCAATTTTTATATACCTATGTTTCGTAATTTTTATGCGGAGGAGAGACGGTTCCCCATGTTAAGGTACAGATATGCCTTAACCAAGGATGGATCAAGACGATGTATCCATGACGAGTTCTATCTGCAGGAGACTCCACGATACAAAGGGTATACCGAAAGAATCTTTCGAATTTTGCATCGGTCCAAGAAGCCCTTGACAATTAGGGAAATTAGTGAACTCACAGGAATTCACAAGCGGTCAGTCAATGGGGTAATAACCTTCAACATCATGGCGGGATACATCAAGAGAGAGCTCATCTAATCCGACATCCAAATCCTAGTCCATCTTTTTCCAAAGCGAGCTATCTAGTAGGCTAGTTGTCAAGATGCCTATTTGCGGAGCCAAAAAAGGCAAGAATATTTTAATGCCAGTCATAAATCATAAAAAGCTGGGAAAGGCATGACCGAAGAAAACGATGTTTTAGAATTCCTTCAAGACCATGATAATCAAGCTTCTCTGGACGAAGTCTCTGAAGGGCTGGGAGTTCCCAAATATGGACCAAGCTCAGCCTACTCACTGTTCCAATCCTTGCGATCCAAAGGCCTTGTTGTCAGAAAAGGTGAAAAGTGGGTACTTGCCGCTGTTCAGGCTACGGTTCCTTCCAAAGCTGAGATCGATTCGCCACCAGCAGAGGAAGAGACGAAGCCTGCAACTGAACCTAAACCAGACATTGAGGATCTTATGAAAACAATGGCGAAGACTCTTGCTCAAGCCATGAAAGGCGCTAGCACCCCGGCTGATCAGTGGGAGCTTGCCACTAAGCCGATGAAAACCGAAATTGAAAGAAAAGAGGAAAAGCTGAGCGCGTTTGTTCAGCGTCCTGATGAAGCTGTTGAAGCTAAGAAGCCGTTTGTGGGTTTTCCAACAGGCACTTTTGTCGACTCCCTGTTCCTTACACCTGAAGGAAAACCGTTGAACGGTGTACCTATTTGCGGGCAATTTGCCATTACTGGCTTACCTGGGGCTGGAAAGTCCATTCTGGTTGAAGAAATTGGAGTTAGGGTGGCGGCGGCTGGAAGAAAGATGCTCTTTGCCACGGCTGAAGATACATGGAAAAGTGTTACGCCTCGATTCGATTTGCAGTCGCGCATGAAGCAAAAAGCCGACAATCTAGGGCTTGACTGGAAGAAGATTAAGAAGAACTTGTTCGTTCTTGACACCGTCTTTTACCCAGAGCTACGCGATTGGAACACTTTTGCTGAAACCTATCGGTATGTGATTCAGAAAGAGAAGATCGAGCTTGCCATTATTGATTCAGTAACCGTGCTTGAAGCTTACAGAGGCGCTTTGAAGTATCGTGTCATGGAATTGGCCAGATACAACCAGCTTCACGGCGTCACAGCCCTTTACATCAATCAAAGAAGCGCTGAACACTGGGACACCTATGACATGGCTGGCGGAATCGGGCTTGCACATAATCTTGACGGCACAATTATTGTGGATTACGGACGCGTATACTGGGAAGACCAGAAGATTGATTTGGAAGCCCAAAGAGGCCAGTTTGTCCGAATAGCGCGTGTCTTAGACTGCCGCATGTGCAACTTTGAGCGAAGACGCATTCACATAGATATTACGGCAGATGGGTTTTTGCGTGCAGTGGAGCCTATACCGAAGATGGCAGAGTCTCCTCGTGAAAAGCAATGACAACAGTGAAGCCGCCATCATTCGATGAACTTATCAGAACCTATGGCAGTCAAAGAGCAGCTATTCAACATCTTCTCGATTCAGGGTTTACACCTGAAGAAATCGAATGGAAAATGGGCGTTCCCTATTATCTGATGCGCCTGTTTATGAACGACTTCAAAGCGACCAATCTGACGCTATTTTCTAGTGTGGTTCAAACCTTTGAACGCTTGGCAGTGCTTCGTAGCAAGAGGGGAAAAGAAACAGAACTGTTCAAGTTCTTCCAGCGAAGCGACTTGAGTCTTGAAATCAAAGCTAGACTTGCACTGGGGTTACTATCTGATGAAGGCTTGAAAGTAGGTCCTGGCATAGTTCAGCAAGCAATAAGCCTCGCTACTGGAACCTCTCGGGAAAAAGTGAGGAAGCTTCTCCGAGATTACGGCGAACATGGAGAAATTGCTTATTTATTGAAAAAGCCGAAACAGGCTGAGTTGACTGTGGAGGAACTCTACGAGGCTATCAGGCTTTTACCAAGAATATCGAAGGTATCCGAGCGCGTCCTTCATTTAGCCAGCTTGTTGAGAATTGCCACGCCTGAAGCTGCAAAGTACATCGTTCGCCTCATACTTGGTGATCTGAAACTTGGCTATTATCAGAGAACGGTCATCCGAGCAGCTGCCAGAGCCTACGAGGTGCCCCCGGAACTAGTTGAAACCGCGACTGCCGTTCTTGGTGTAACGGATGGATTGCTGCTAGCACCTGAAGGAGAACTAAAACTCTTAGAAGTCAAACTTCGCCCAGGACAATTTCTCAAACCTCAACTCGCTCATCTCTATGAGCCAGACAAAGTAGTCTATCCAGTTCGCGCTGAGCATAAATACGATGGCAGCAGACTTCAGATTCACAAGTGGGGTTCACAGATAAAGTTATTCTCAAGGCGTGGCATAGAGAAGTCGGAAACGCTGCCGGAGATTGTTGAGATAGCAAAGAAGCTTGGCGCTTATAGCTGCATTGTAGATGGTGAAGTTGTCGCTGTGGATGAGAGGGGATGGCTTCTGCCTTTCCAAGTCTTGCTTGAAAGAACTGTTCCAAGAACGCTTAAGCCCGAGGATTTAGAACGCAGAAAGGCAGTGACTGGAGTGACAATAAGAGTTTTCGATATTCTGTTTCTGAATGGGAGAGAGCTTATTGAACTGCCGCTGTCTGAAAGAAGGAAGCACTTGTTAGAGATTGCTCCACCAGAGTTATTGGCCAACGGACGAAACTGTGCCAATGAGGTCGAGCTAATTAGATTTTACGAGGAAGCATTGAGGGCTGCGTTAGAAGGCGTTGTAGTCAAGAACTTGGATTCAATATATGATGTTGGGAAAAGAACCTACACTTGGCTTAAGCTTAAGCCAGAACGGGACACCATTGACTGTACCATTGTTAAGGGAGAATACGGAAAGGGAAAACGTGCGGGCTTGTACTCCTCGTTTCTCTTAGCAGTTCGGGACCCCGAAAAGAAAAAGCTATACACAATCGGCAAGGTCTCCAATCTGCCTGAGAGAACTATGGAGACCCTGCGAGACACAATAGAGAGAACCAGAACCAGCGTAGATGAACAAGGAGTCTTCGTTCAGCCTTCTGTTGTTGTGGAAGCAACCTATCAGGAGATTCAAGAAACCGACGAATACACGAGCGGCTATGCTTTGCGGGTGCCTAAGATTGTTCGGTTCCGACCGGACAAGAGGGTAGAAGAAATTGACGACCTCGTAAAACTCAGCAGCCTGTTTGAGTCACAGTACGAACGCTATCCATCAGACGACCTCTGAAAAGCTTCGCGCCTTGCTAGGTTTCTCTTGCACATAGCTTAAAGCAGCTGTTGCTTCTTCAACTTCAAGGATTGAGGAGCATACAGCATTCGCGACGTGGAATAAACCTGTTTTTCCCTTAAGCCTAGCGCCAGGTCAATGAATTCGGGGAAGGTCGTTTTCATGAAGCTCGAAGCTGGACTGCCCCATGATAACCCTGGGCAAGAGGGATCTACGTAAATGAACATTTTTCTTCCTGCATAATCGTATTCAGCTTCCCTTGCTCTACCGTATTTTGGTCTTTGCATGATTTTGAAGGGCCAGAGCTTGCAGGCTCGGGGTTTCATGTGTTGTAAGCTGCAGAAGCCCTTGCCATGATAGTTGTAGAGGAATGTGCACGAGCCGTCACTTCTTTGCTTCAAGAAGAACTTGTTTATGCCCGGCGAGGTAAAGCCTACGCCATAGTTCTTAACTATGTTCATCCATTCGGCGAAGTTCAGAACTACACTGTACCCTTTGCAGCAAAGACCACAGGCGTTGCAATGCCAAGAGCTGGCATATCTCCATGGAACTGGCAACATCAACGGTCAGACAATTCTGAGCAAAATCATTGTTTATAAATATATTCCACTAGATGTTGAGGGGTTCTTTGACGAGCCTATCCACTGAAAACCACATCCGAACAATCGAATAGTCAGAGATGTGGAGACCTCCATCGCAAACTCCCCCTTTCTCCTCTTGCCTAAGTGCTTTTTCGACGCGGTCCCCTTTTCATTCGCTGATTGAGATCCTTCTTAATCCTTCGACTGGCTTGGTCGAGTAAGATCCAAATTCTCTCAAACGTGATTTTGCGACCTGGGTTTTCTTTCTCCATTCTCCGAGCCAGCTGTCCGATGTTTTGATGAAGCAAGTTTTTTCCCTTGAATTCCTTCAATATCGCCTGGATTTTCTCTTTGAATTCTTCGTCAGTCAACTCGTCAGCAAGATACCTATGTAATGCGGATTCCACCCTTGACTTCAACTTAGGCATACTATCTACCTTCCTAAGATTGCTGCATTCTTTATACACGTGCAAGGGCATTCTTATTTGCGCAGTTTGTTTAGTGCCTTGTCAATGTCTCGTAGTCCAAGTCTTCTCAGAGTTTCTGATTTGGGTATGCCGTTCTCGTCCCAACCAGCCTCTTCGTAATATTCTTGCTTGTTCCTTTCCACCTTGGCTCTGTGAGTGGTTCTTCCTTTATATGGTCCAGAAGAGAGGGGCTCATAGAATCTATCGGGGTTGGCGTCATGAATTTTTGGGTTCCACTTCAAATCAGGTCCGGCCAATAGGAGCATTGCCCTTTGGAGTTGCAGTATTCTCAGCGCTTTCGGCCTGCACCATTTTTCAGGCGTCAATTCTAAGCCTGTGACTGCGGTGTAGAATTCGAATCTTGTCATACGTCTTAAGCCGAAGGTGTTGAACATGCAGCAGATTGCTGAATCGTTGAAAATCGCGTACAACTCGCTTCCAGACCCGTCCAGCGGTAGTGATGCTGTGGAGGTGTGATCGCCGCCTTGAACTGAACAAGCGTAAGAGATCATGTGGGCAAAGTCTTTGCCGCTGCGGATTCCATGAGCACCGATGCCTATTCCTTTCGACTGAACCGCGTACCCTAGCAAATCGAGTTTCTTTGTTTTCCCGATTTTCAAAGCCGCACGATATGTTCCCTCTGCTAGCAAATCGCCTATGCCTTCTCTTAATGCGATTTTTCTGGCTAAGGCTGCGAAGGCCTCTACATCGCCCCATCTAAGCACTATGCCCTCCAGATCCTTTCTGGTCAATATCCCTCTCTGGAAAAGCTCAGCGGCGAAACCAAGTACATTTCCTGTTTGAATACCGCATAAGCCTAAGTCGTCGATAAGTGACGCAAGAAACACGTTTTCTTCAGGAGTGAAAACTCCTAGGTTAGGACCTAGATATGCTTGAAGTTCATAGTCTGGGTTGTCGGTTATTGCTCCTTTGAATTTTCCGGTTTTCACCATTGCCACTTTTAGGCAACAGGTTGGACAGCCAAAATCACTCCAAGACTGCTTTACCCAAACTCTGTTCTCGAACTGGTCAACGCCAAAAGTCTTTTCATCATGCCATTCATCTTGCCAGTTACGGACGGGCTCAGAGCTCAATCTCGCCCCCACTTCATAGCCTGCTGCACCCGTTCCCCAACGTCGCCACAATTCGAATTCATAAAATTTATCACATACTGCATTGATTAACCGTTTCACTTTTCTCATATCAGCGACTTCAGGCAACGGGCCAGTTCCTTTAGCAACAACGGCCTTCAGCTTTTTAGCTCCCATAACAGCACCATAACCGCCATAGCCTGCTCCATGAGTCCACTTCGCTGCCACAACCGCTGTGCGGACTTTTCGCTCTCCAGCGGGACCAATGTACAAAATTGAGGGTTCTTTGAATTCACCGTAGGACGGAGATCGCTCCTTTAAAAGCTCTCTGCACTCTTTGGTGAGAAGCCTGACAGTCTGCTTTGCATCTTTACCCCAAATGTGACGAGCGTCTCGGATTTCAACCTCCGAATCCTTTACAAACAGGTAAGATGGGTTCTTGGCTTCACCAGTTACTATTATGCCGTCATAACCAGCGCATCGTAGCTCGACCCCGAATTCTCCTCCAACAGTCGATCCGACCATGCCGTTGCTTTGAGGAGACTTGCCTGAAACGCAGATTCTACCGCCTGGAAAAAACCCGGTCAATGGCCCTGTAAAAAGCGTGAGTACATTTCCTGGTCCCAGCGGGTCTATCGTTTCCCATTCTGTGCCTAACCTGTCCCAGAGTGTTTTTGCTGCTAAACCTCTGCCCCCAACATAATTTCTGAGGACTTCGTCGTTAAACGTTATCTCTTTGAAGTCTTCCGTCGAAAGATCAACTTCAAGGAATTTTCCAGCATACCCTGAGATCAAAGGAATTCCTCCGCTTTTTCACCATACATTTTGACGGCTAAATCTCGCGTCGTTTCTTCGGGTTTGCGTGCGTAGAGTTCGTAGGCGCGGTTTGCTCTGGAGACCGTTTTCAGCACGTTCCATCCCCCTTCACGGCAGACTTTGACGCACTGAGGGTTGCCTCTGCACAGGTCGCAGATCAAAACGTATTTTTCTGTTGGGTGCAAATGGGGGATTCTGCCGGGGCAGGCGTCTATGCACAGACCGCAAGCAGTGCATTTGTCGGGTTTAACCAGAACTGCTCCTGTTCTCTTGCTCGTTGACAATGCCTTGGAGGGGCACACTTGAACGCAAGGATAGTCTCTGCATTGGGCACAGAAGTGGGGAAACTCGACGCCTGGAACAAGCATGAAGACTCTTATTCTTGAGGCCTCTGGCCATATTCGCTTCTCATGAGAAAGGGAGCAGGCAATCTCACATTTTCTGCAGCCACTGCATCTGGAAAGCTCTCTTGCGATCCATATCGGCTCTTTTTTCTCGGTCAAGCTATAACTCCTCTAGAATGCTAAAGAATCTTTATCTCGCTCTGCAAGCCACGGACGATAGTCTCACTGTTCCATCTGCCAAATGCCTCCGCAGCCATCCTGAGATATCCGACGCTGTGCGGATCCCTTCCCAAGAGAGCCGTCACGAAAGCGTCCAACTCGATGGGATCATTGGAGCCTGCGAGGAACCCAGGATTCTCAAGCGTGTTCCATTTTAAGGTTTCAGGGTCTCTCAGAGACGCGGTGAGCACCGCTTCGACCACCGCGCTGATGTTGAACAGAGAGTCATAGACCTTGTAGATGTCCACGATGCTCTGGTTAAGCTTACTATGCTTCCTGCCGTGGTATGGCGCCCTGCGGGGGCCAGGAATCATCCCGAAGAAGTTCTTCACGGCGAGGGATACGTGCATGGGCGCTTCCAGCACTCTTACCTTGGCCAGGCTGAGCAGATCACACCCTCTCATCTCGTAGAGCTTCTCCGGCACGAACCCATAGAAGCCCTGCGATTTCACGGGGGGATGCTTTCCAACAACAGCATTCTTGATTAGTTCTGGGTTCGCTGTGCGGCCCCCCCAGTTCTCCTCTGTGATGTTCAGGAACTCCACGCCGTGCTTCTTTAGGATCTCACCGATGCCTGAGTACTCAAGGAACCATCGATCGCTTACTCTGAGATCTTCCGGTTCAATGGAGCCCCACCCTCCAGTCTTGATTGCATCCTTGGTTCTCGCCCATCCGTAGCTCTCCACTATGAGCGCGTCGCTGCCGACGGCGGCG
>Ga0209635_10001922_pt1 | contig 15689 bp, 18 predicted proteins | sample DeeMarSWOR230_32_FD_187463 | JGI IMG/M metagenome (GOLD analysis project Ga0209635, IMG submission 187463) | Marine sediment microbial communities from White Oak River estuary, North Carolina - WOR-2-30_32 (SPAdes) (version 2) | ecosystem: Environmental > Aquatic > Marine > Intertidal zone >... | reverse complement strand
TTATTGACTCGGCAATACTTTTAGGTCCCTGAGCACAGCCGACGACAAATACTCCCTCCACAGCGGATGCTACGGGCGAGAGGAGCTCATGCTCTTCAGCAAAGAACCCCCTTTCGTCTTGCTGCAGGCTAAACATCTCAGCAAACTTCTGGGCATCGCTGCCTGGTTCCATCGCTGGCAGCAGGATTACCATATCTACTGGCAAATCGCCTTTCTTACCAGTTTCTGTTTCATACTTGATAGTCAATCTCTCTTTGTTGCTAGCAACCTTGGTCTTGGCAGAGCGGATAAACTCGCCGCCGAGCTTTTTCGTGTCTTCATAAAACTTCTGATACGCCTTACCCGGGATACACAGGTCAAAGTAGAGATGTGATATTTTGACCTGAGGAAGCTGCGATTTCAGTATCCGGTCAAACTTGAGAGAATACAGGCAGCACACCTTGGAACAATAGCCTTTCTCTTCCCGCCCTACACAATGAATAATAGCTACCGATTCGGGGCTCTTACCATTCTTGAGCACGATTTTGCCACCGCCAGGCGCGTCAGGTGATTTCATTTCTTCAAATTCCAGGCTCGTGTAAACGTTATCCAGCTTTCCATATCCATACTGCGGCAACTTACTGACATCAAACTGCTCAGAACCGGTCGCTAATACCACTGCCCCGACGCTGAATTTCAATTGGCCGTTCTGTGCCTTCGTCCTCAGTGTTACTTCGAAGTTACCGAGAAACCCCAGGATCTGCTCCACCTCGCTCTCGATAAGCACCTCAACATTGCTATTTTCCCGAAGGCTTTTTATCTCTTCCTCCACAAGCTTCGAGCCGGAATCCATGTTGGTGAATAGTGTGCGGAAGTCCTTCACCTTACCTCCAAGGGAACTATCCTTCTCAACAAGATAAACCTTCCTATCAGGAGCAGCAAGCACATTGGCGGCTTCAATCCCGGCAATACCACCACCAACCACCAGTACATCTGGATTGCAATCTACCTCTCTCTTTTCGAGAGCGGCGTGGTAGCTCACCCTGTTGACGCCAGCCATTATCAGTCTTTTTGCCTTCTCGGTGGCTTGTACTTCGTCGGGCGTAACCCAGGCACACTGCTCCCGTATATTGACGAGCTGGCAGAGCTGTGGATTGAGACCTGCCTGTTCACATACATTCATAAAGGTGATCTCATGCTGTTTTGGCGAGCAAGCGGCAACCACGACATGTGTCAAACCGTGCTCTTCAATACTTTGCCTCAGGTATTTTTGTCCGTCTCCAGAGCACAAGAGTTTATATTTATCAACAACTGCCACGTCTTTAACAGAGGAGAGTGCAGCGATTACCTTCTCAACGTCCACTTTCTCGGCTATGTTAGTGCCGCATTCACATACATATATACCTATTTTATTCGCCATGTGCAATTCCTCTATCTTCTTAATGCGAGTACTCTTCCAGATGCTGCCTCTGCATCAGCTATCGTCTCAGCAATATCCTTAGGATTTTGAGCGCACCCAGCAATAAATATGCCTTCTCGCGCGGTAACTACTGGAGTAAGGTCCGGTTCCTTTTCACTGAAGAAGCCATCCTCACCTTGGGAAATACCTAGAATCTGTGCCAGCTTGGCTGAATCTGCCGCCGGTTCAAGCGCCGGGTTTAGAATGACCATATCGACAGTCAGGGTATTCTCTTTGCCGTCTTCTGACTTGTACCTGATATTCAGTCCATTACCTGACTGGGAAACTTCGGCTACCGTAGCCCTGATGAAATCAACACCGCCTTCTTTTGCCTCCTGGTAAAATCTCTGATATGTTTTGCCAGGAATACAGAGGTCGGTGTAAAACTGAGTTATTTTGACTTCCGGCAACTTGTGCTTGACAAAGTGTGCGATTTTGAGAGAAGCCATACAGCAGACTGAAGAACAGTAGCCTTTCTCTTCCCGCCCTACACAGTGGATGATGGCTATGGATTTGGGTGCTTCGCCATTTTGGAGAACAATCTGCCCCTGCGTAGGTCCATTAGAGGCGCATATTCTTTCGATTTCCATAGCAGAATAGACGTTATCAAACTTCTTATAGCCGTATCGGCTGATTCTGCTGGGGTCAAATGATTTGAAACCGGTGGCTACGATAATGGCACCAACTTGAATTTCAATCTCCTCATCCTGCTGATTAAAGTCAATCGCCTCAAACGCACAGGCTTCCTGACAAGCCTGGCACTCCTGACCCTTGAAACGCAGGCAATTTTCTATGTCGACTATGGGAACGGCGGGCAAAGCTCCAGTACACGGAATATATATCGCCTTTCTCTTTGAGAGCCGTTCCTCAAATTCGTTATCTACCTCTACCGGACAGGGGTCAAAACAAGCGCCGCAACTGATGCAGCTTTCCATGTCAACGTACCCCGCCCTTTTCTTGATTTTCACCGAGAAACTACCCGGAGAGCCGCTGACAGCTTCTACCTGGCTGAGTCTCAAAAGTACAATATTCTTGTTATCCACCACCTCTTCCAACTTTGGCGCCACAATACAGCCTACGCACTCCATGCTGGGAAATGCATCTTCGAGCTTGATTACATTACCACCGATATAGGAATTCTTTTCAACGAGGTAAACCTGTCTTCCTGACTTAGCCAGTAGTGAGCTTGCCTCAACGCCGGCAATACCAGCACCAATAACGAGTACCGAGTTGTTCTGTCCGCTGTCATTCATGTTATCTCCATCGTCTATAGTGCAACTTTTTTCTTAATAGGGCTGGGCCCCATCTGCTTAATCTTGTTGGCAAATCCATTGGTTACCTCGGCGAACCTTTGCCCCTCGGTGGCTGATATCCACGCTAACATGAGCCTTTCTGACTCCAATCCCAGTGTCTCAAGGGTTTTTTCAAGAAGGGCGAATCTTCGGCGGGCATAGTAATTGCCTTCCCTATAGTGACAGTCTCCCGGGTGACACCCCGCTACGAGCACGCCGTCTGCACCGCGTAACAGAGCCGTAGCCGCGAGAACCGGATCAACCCTGCCGGAACACATCACCCTGATAACTGAGAGAGACCAAGGGATTTCTAGCTTTGCCGTGCCTGCAAGGTCAGCGGCAGCGTAAGTACACCAGTTGCACAGGAAACCAACTAGCCGGGGTGTGAATCCTTCCATCATCAATATCCCCGATCAGAACTGGACTTGCGCCTTGTACTTCCCGCCGCCTTCATCTACACACAGGAGCAATGTCTTTCCTGTCTTCTTGCACCAACCTTCTATGCTGTGGGGGAAGGTGTCACAGTCAGAAAGCACCTCGACGATGTCTCCCTGTTGGACATTTTGTTTGGCATAAACAGCCAGTTTGAGCACCGGTTCGGGGCATTTGAGTCCCTTATAATCTAGATTATGATTCGCCATGGGAACCTCCTTTAAATATGATTTACGTCAATCCCTTATTTCTGACTCCTTCTCAATAATCCTTAGAAAGAGAAGGTTAGCTGGGCGTCGCCTACTTCATTGAGAAACGTGGGAGCATCCACGATTTCTATACCTTCTCTGAAATCCTCGGCTTTAAGGTCCTTATTTTCTAGCGCAAGTTCGCAAACAAATATTCTGCCGCCTAGAGTGCGCATATTATTGTATAGGTCTACGATGTTGGGAAGTCCCTTGCCTGAAATTTTCTCCAGTTCTCCTTTTCACCATGGTAGGGGCACCACCAGGGCAACAGAATATAACTACATCATCCCCATTTGCAGCAGCGCTGGAACCTAGAATCATGGGTGGGAAAATGTTGCTGGGTGCCGAGCCATTGACCGTGATTGCTACTTTAGCCATGTTAACCTCCTTTCTTTTTATATTTTTTCCTTATAGTTAGAAGAGGGCTAAGCACTCCATGCTCTAGCTGTCTCTTCGTAGCTAGTACCTATTTCACAAGGCAGTGTAACTAGCAAATTTAGTCATCTAAGCAATTGCGGCTTCTGTTAAACTGACTAGGGCCAAGATTTCTTACAATCTGGGTAAAACTGGTCATAGTCTCAGCCATTTTTGGCCCCTCAGAGGCTCCAATCCATTGCAGCCTCAGCCTATCGCTACTAATTCCTATAGCCTTGAGAAAAGGCTTCAAGCTGGCGACCCTTCTTCTGGTAGATAAATTGCCCTTTATATAGTGGCAGTCTCCTGGATGGCAACCACCTACCAGAACGCCATCTGCGCCTAGGGCAAAGGCTTTCAGAATTAGCAAATCGCTAACTCTCCCTGAGCACATCACCCTTATCGTCTTTATATTTGGCGGATATTGTAGCCGTGAGGTACCTGCTAGGTCAGCAGCGGCATAGGAACACCAGTTACAAAAGAAAGCAACTATCTTGGGCTCAAATTTGTCCATTGGTGCTTCCGTGATTGTTGATACGGCCCGCCTGATACATTAGACAGCATATGGTAAAATGCAAACATAAAGCAATTAGGCTTAATACTGAAGAGGCATTATACCCTATGGGGGTATGGTGTGTCAAAGGAGCCTGATTTCTCCGGAGGATATAATGGGTGAAGAAACGATATCGAAAGAAATTCTGTTGAACCGATTGAAAAGACTTGAGGGGCAAGTTCGGGGTATTGAGAAGATGATTGAGGATGGGCGTGACTGTGAGAGCATTGTTATTCAGTTGGGGGCAGTGCGCTCGGCAATTGAAGGTGTTGGGGCGCTTCTGCTCAGAAATTATATGAAGATTTGCTTTGACAACAAAACACCTGAATGTGCTGATATTGAGTCTCTGGAGCGGGCTATCGCTATCTGGAGTCGGGTCCATATCTGAGATAAAACTTAGGGGATGAAGAGGGTGGCTACGAATCAGGTTAGCACTATGGGAATTAGTAATAATCGTTTCAAGGGTTCTTTTTTCCGGTAGAAATGCTTGAGTCTAAGATTCTAGTTTTCGACTCTTTGGCCTCAGATTATGATGCTTGGTTTGAGGAAGGAGGAAGATTGATATTTGCCTCAGAGGTTGAGGCTTTGAGGCAAACCTTATCTTTGCTACCTAAGCCTTGGATCGAAGTGGGAGTAGGCAGTGGTCGTTTTGCTCAGGCTTTGGGCATAGATATTGGCTTAGACCCTTCGGTCAGACTTTTGGAGATAGCTAGGAATAGAGGCATAAGCGTGTTCTCAGGCTGGGGTGAGGAAATGCCATTTCAGGGTGGTGTTTTTGGAACTGCTTTCGTCGTTGTTACCTTATGTTTTGTTGATTCACCGATGAAAACTTTGGGCGAAGCTGCCCGTCTCCTCGAGAGTGGAGGGAAGGTGGTATTGGGCTTGGTATTGAAGGAAAGTCCTTGGGGGCAACTTTATCAAAGGGAGAAAGAAAGGGGCCATCGTTTTTACAGATATGCTACGTTCTATAGCTATGCCGAGGTTGACACGCTTCTAAAGCAAACTGGCTTCTCTATTGAGAAAGTTGTCTCGACATTGTTTCAGCACCCTGGCGAATTAAACCACATTGAACTACCCAGACAAGGTTTCTCTGTTGACGCTGGTTTCACCGTGATATTGGCGGGTAAACCTCGGTCTAGGTGATAGCACAAAATGGCTGGCTCTATCATTTATGGACCAGTGCCATCTTGGCGGTTGGGAAGGTCGCTGGGACTTGACCTTTTATCTCGTAAGGCTAAAACTTGCAATTTTAACTGTGTTTATTGTCAGCTAGGTGAAACTGTTGACCCTGTTAACCGGCGAGGGGAATTTGCTTCCCTTGCCCAGCTAACTGAGGAATTAAAGGAAGTAAGAGGCATAGCTGCTGATTATGTCACTTTTTCCGGGACAGGAGAGCCTACTTTAGCTAGCAATCTAGGCCAGGCTATCGAAATAGCAAAATCAACTTTAAATCTCCCTGTAGCAGTGCTGACTAACTCCTCTTTAATTTCTAGAGAGGATGTGCGCCATGACCTTGCCAAGGCGGATGTAGTGGTAGCCACAGTAGAAGCTCATACCCAGGAGTTATTTAGACAAATTAATAGACCTGTAACTGCACTTTTGCTCACTGATATACTTGAAGGCATTAAGCTCTTCCGAAGGGAGTTTGAAGGCAAGCTGTGTCTGGAGGTAATGTTCATAAAACTCAATGAGAATTTCGCTGGTGAAATAGCACAGGTAGTAAAGTTGCTTTCGCCTGACCAGGTACAGCTTAATACCCCTCTGCGCCCTTGCACTGTTAAGCCTCTAACACCATCACAAATGAATCTTATAAAAGGTGAGTTTGTCAAACTTGGGGATGTAATCACAGTTTATGAAGTATCTAGGCCTGAAGTAACACCGCTGAACTTAGAAGAAACCTTGCGACGAAGACCAAAAGTCTAAATAAGTTATGTTAAAGGTAAACAACGAACTCTGTTTGAGTTGTGAACTGTGTAGCTAATGATATAATTTGAAAAATTAATAGCCTAGTTAGTAAGGCTTGAGGGATGAGGAAAAGACATAGCCTGGAATTGAAGCCCATCGGGGTAATTCATACTCCTTACAAGAATACGGGGAAAGCCCCTTATCAGGGTTATAAAAGTGGGGAAATTTCGCAGATAGAGGTATTTAGGGAGTTTGAAGAAGGCTTAGAAGACATTGAAGGATTTTCTCACATTATCGTTATTTACTGGTTTCATAAGTCTCAGGGATATCATCTGTTGGTCAAGACGCCCTGGGACGATAGTTTACACGGTCTCTTCACTACCAGATCACCATATAGACCTTGTCCCCTGGGATTGACTGTAGCGGAGCTAGTAGCCAGGGAAAAGAATATCCTCAAGGTGAAAGGACTGGATGCCATAGATGGTACACCCCTGTTAGACATCAAGCCCTATGTTCCTTCAATAGACAAGAAGTCGGTTGTCAAACCTGGCTGGTTTGAAGGCAGGCTGGGAAAGGGAAGAAGCTGACAGCAACTCATATCTCTATACTGTTGGCTGCAGGGGTCGGGGCTGGTTTTGCCAGCGGGCTGCTGGGAGTTGGTGGTGGGTTCATCATGGTTCCCGTCAGCTACTGGATTATCTTGGTTGTGGGTATCCCTTCAGATATCGCCATAAGAATAGCCTTCGGGACAAGTTTGATGGTGATTTTGCCCACAGCGATAAGCGGCACCTGGAGACATAACAGGAAGAAGGCAGTTCATTGGAAAACCGCCCTAGTTTTAGGCGCATGTGCCTTGGCTGGGGCTCTGGCTGGAGCTACCCTGGCAGCTCACCTTCCTGAAAAGATACTGAAAGTAGGCTTTGGTGGACTGGTCCTGGCTGTTGCCTTATGGATGGGCTTGGGAATAATGCCAAAGTTGAGAAGAGGGGATGAAGAGCCAAGGGAAAATTTCTGGCTTGTGGCGGCTTGCGGCTTCCCTATAGGCATGGTAAGTGGGTTGACCGGGCTTGGTGGCGGGGCATTAATAGTTCCTATGCTGGTGTTAGCATTAAATTTTCCCATACATATTGCTATAGGAACATCGGTGGCTTCAATAATACTTGCCAGCCTTGGTGGTATTGTTGGCTATATCGTAAATGGACTTGAGGTACCTGGTCTCCTCCCTTATTCCATAGGCTATGTAAATTTACCAATATGGCTATGCTTAGCAGCTACCAGCATACCTTTGGCTCAGCTTGGAGCCCGGGCAGCACATGCCCTGCCGGCGAAACAGCTAAGATATATCTTCATTGCTTTTATGGTCTACGCAGGCTTAAGAATGATTGGCGTATTTTAAACTGGGCACAGGGCTTTGGGCTCTAAAAGACACCTCAAATCGGTGACATGGCTGCACCTATTGATCTACCAGAGTACGCTGCATATTGGTTTTAGAAAGTCGAACTGACTGGAGTAAAGGCAGCCGAGGAGCAGTGCCCCCAGAATTATCAGTATTGTGGCGCCTACTGGTCTGAAATACTTCACATAGCGGTCCCCCAGGCTTGAAGTCAGAGCAATAGCAGCCGTCCCAAAGATAATGAGGTCGTCAAGCATAAAAAAGAAAACATACAGCAGGATGTAGCCATAATATTGGAAGGTGGTGAGACTAGCCAAAGATAAAACTCGAGTAAAAACCGCCGGAATTGCTGCTGAACAGACGAATTCGATAGAATTTACCGCAAAGGCCAGAACTACAATTCCTGCTATCGTTCCCAGGGTTATAGGGGAAGACACAACCTTTTGTATTCTGGTCATTGTCTTTTGTCGGGACTCTTCGTCGGTAACTTCACAGACAATGGCGCCTTTTGTCTCTATCACTTCCCTTATTTGCAATATTCCTCCACCAAGAGCTACCAATCCAATCACGGTTGTCACTGGCTTGGCGTAGCCGATGAGCAAGAAAGCATTGAGCCACGCTGTCATGAACAGAAAATACAGGACTCCTGAAGCCAGAACAAAAGAGCCGACAATCAGCCATATTCTTTTTCTATCTCTCAAGGTCGCTATCAGGGATATAAGGTAAACAAGTACCCACATAGCACAAGGGTTGAAGCCATCCACAAGACCTAAAGTTACGGCCAAAGCTGGAAGCGAATAATCAGCAGGTACAATTTTCCCTATGATGGGCAATACGATTCCATCTCCAGGTTCTTCACCTGCCGGCGGCGGGCAGTTCCCTGTTAGACATTGTTGCAAAGCTTCCTCAATTGCTCTGCCCGTCGTTTCCTCGGATTCCCAACCACTAAATAATTGATTTCCGAAAATTGTTATTGGAACGGCTGGCACGTCTTCTATCCCTAGATTTTCAAGAATCTCAGACAGTCGGGCAAATCCTGTAGGTGTAGAGGCGTCGTAATCAATAATTCGAATTTGAGGGTATTTATCGGCTAACTTTTCATTAAATGGCTCTTGTTCATCACAATGTGAACAGCCGGTGACATGGAAGAAATAGACCTCAAAACCTTCACCGATACTTGAAGTTCCCTGACTCGTGAATCCGATGACTATTCCTATGATTATCAGGGATATAATCAGGTATCTCCTGAAGCGGTCCTGGAAGGTGTTCTTCAAAAAGTTGGTCACTCTGTTGTACACTGACAAATGTTACCTCAAAATAGCTTCCCGTATTTAGGATTTTCCATATGAAGAGCACATGGTGTGCAGGTCGCCACTTGAAAGGCTATGTCCTTAGCTAGAACTGCCATTTATCCTGTGCAGCCCGGGAACGTGCAGCTGGTGCAGCCTGCCACTTCGAGGGGTAAATTCTTAATGGCCTTATTATCAGTGATGTCAGACACTATTACCGTGATTGTAACGTAACCGGACGTATTCGGGGCAGTCCAGGTAATTAGAGAGCCCTCCCCAGAGAACTCGCCGCCTGTGCATGACCATTCGTAAAGCAGTTCGATACTCGTATCTGCAACGATGCACTCAATATCATATTTTTGTCCTTTCCCGACTAGATATTTCTCGCCGGATTTCTTCAGGTAGCAATGTCCGTAACGGTCCTTAGTGATAACTAACTCTTCGATAATCGGTGGTTGCTCTGTCGCTACGCTATGGGACAGCGTTCTCGTATCCGAGCTACCATGGCCATCGGTAACCACAACTGTTACGTCGTATATTCCAACTTCTTCAGGAGCAGTCCAGATAATTTCGTGCCCTGTGCCAGTAATATCACCTCCGGTGGTTGTCCATTCATAACTTAGCTCGTCGTCATCGCGGTCTGAAGCAGTACACGTCACCTGGATACTAGCCGAGGGAAGAGTCCAGTCTGCATGGACTACTAGGCTGGTAATGGTTGGCGGCCAATTGGCTCTCACTGTGATGGTTACCTGTTTCATGACTTCGCCATCGCGGCCATCGGTAACCGTGACTGTAACATCATAGGAGCCTGTAGAGCCAGGAGCGGTCCAGGTAACCGTAGATCCTTCCCCATTTATTCCGCCTCCGCTAGCCGACCAGTTATAGCTTAGTTCGTCGCCATCGCGGTCTGAAGCAGTACATACAATTTGGCAGCTTCCCGAAGGAACAACTCTCTCGGGCGCCTCCAGACTGGTGATAGCCGGCCGATGGTTGGCTAGCATTGTGTCAAATAGGATCGCAAGTAGGACTGCTGCCGCCACAATTCCCACGATTACTAGATATCTTTTTTTGTTCATTAGTTTTTCTCCTGAAGCCTTTTTTATTCAAGTCTGTATACAGGGTATCGCATATATTACCACGCTTATAAGGATGATGGAAACTACCGTTTGAATGACTTTTCAGGCATCTTCTGCATGAAGTGCTCATAGTATTCAGGTCGCCATTTGGAAAACTATGCCTTTGGCTAGAATCGCTATTTATCTCCTAATTTTATCCAAACTCACATAATGAGCAAGACACTACTTCAAAGACTATGCTCTTCCTGACCCAATTACCCGCGCCATCAAACACTTTTACCGTGACCGCAACGTCACAGGCTGTATCTGGGGCGTTCCAGGTAGTCATAGAACTCTCTCCGGAAATCTCGCCACCATCGCATGACCATTCGTAAACCAGTTCGCCGAGTTCGCCGTCCGTGTCTGAAGCAATGCACTCAATATAGTATTCTTTTGTTTTCCCTACCTTGTACCCAGTCGTGGTTGTTTTCAAATATTTGGGCTCTTTGGCAGTAACAATCAGGTTTTGGACAATTGGTGGAGGACCATTTGACGCGATGAGAGTTAGCGATTCTGTGTCTTCCCCATCATGATCATCATCGGCCACAACTGTGATGTCGTACATACCAACTTCTTCAGGAGCAATCCAGTTTACAACAGCGCCTGTGCCAGAAATATAACCTCCGGTGGCTGCCCACTCATAAATCAGCTCATCGCCATCAGGGTCTGAAGCAGTACACGTTACTTGGAGACTACCCAAAGGAGCGGTCCATTCTGCCTCAGCTTCCAGGCCGATGATAATTGGCAGACGGTTGACAACCGTCGTACAAGATGAGGCCAATAGCAGTACTACTGCCGCCATAATTGCCAGATAGATTTTTATTAGGTTATTTTTCACGACGCCTATTTTGTTCAAGCCTTTATCTAGGGTATCGCATATATTACCAATCTTGTAAGGGTGATGGAAACTCCCGTTTGAATGACTTCCTCGGCATCTTCCATATGAAGTACCCATGGTGCCCAGGTCGCTACTGGGAAGACTATGCCTTTAGCTAGAGTCGCTATTTATCTCCCAATTTTATCTAGAAACCACACGGACAAGATGGCACATAGAAATCTATGCTCTCACTAACCCCGTTGTCAGCGGTATCAGACACTATTACCGTGACTGTAACGGCAACGGACGACTGATTTGGGGCAGTCCAGGTAATCATAGAACCCTCTCCGGAAATACTCCCGCCTGTGCATGACCATTCGTAAGACACTCCGATGCCTGTGTCTGCAACAATGCACTCAATATCGTAGTCTTTTTCTTTCCAGACATCATAATCGTACCCAAACGTGCTCTTTCTCAAATATATGTGCCCTTTGGCAGTAACAATCAGGTTTTCAATAATAGGCGGAGTGCTTAGTACTACGCTGAGAGTTACCTTCCCTGTGTCTTCTTGACCATGACCATCTTTAACCACAACTGTGACATCGTATGTGCCAACTTCTTCGGGAGCAGTCCAGTTTATAACTGTGCCTGTGCCAGAAATATCGCCTCCCGTTTCCATCCATTCATAACTCAGCTCATCGCCGTCAGGGTCTGAAGCAATACACGTCACCTGGAGACTACCCGAAGGAGTAGTCCAGTCTGCATCGGCTATCAGGCTGGTAATGGTTGGCGGCTCATTGACTCTCACAGTGATGGTTACATAATCCATGACTTCGCCACCGCGGCCATCGGTCACCGTGATTGTAACATCGTAGGAGCCTTCAGAGTCAGGAGCGGTCCAGTTTACAACCGCGTCTGTGCCAGAAATATTACCTCCGGTGGCTGTCCACTCATAACTCAGCTCATCGCCATCAGGGTCTGAAGCAGTACACGTCACCTGGAGATTACCCAAAGGAACGATCCATTCCGCTCCAGCTTTCAGGCTGGTGATAATTGGCTGACCGTTGGTTGGCGTCGTGCAAGATGAGGCCAGGAGCAGCACTGCTGCCACCACAATTACCACAATTATTAGCCATCTTTTTTTATTCATTAGTTTCTCTCCTTGGAGTCTCTTTCGCTCAAGCTTGTATCCAGGACATCGCATAATATATTACCACCTTGATATCTCCTCACTATACGGCCGAAATCACCTTTATTTCGTCTCCCATTACCGTGCCCAGAAAGTCGCAAGCGCTTCCGTCTCTTAGCGATACTTCAAGATAACCACTGCTGCCCACGATAGCCATTACCCCTTCATTTTGCGCGTAGTAGTCGCTGATACCTTGAATACAGTGCCCAGCCACCTCAACTAGGACATCTTTTCCAGGCAAATCATTGTTTTTAATATTGGTAATCAAGGTGCCAAAGCGGTCAATATGTAAGACCTGGCCAACTAAATTACCCTCTGCATTGAGGGACGGCTTTGGTATAGAGAGGACATGCAAGGACTTGATTTTCTCCCCGAATTCATAAAGAGAAATGCCTAGAGAGAGGCCGGCAGCTACCGGGGCAAAAATATCTCTTCCATGGAAGGTAGGGCTGACTGGATGTCGCCAGAAGCGAGGGTCGGTAATGGCTACAGCTTCAAGTCCTGTCTTAAATACTATCTCTTTGAGGTCATGATTATGTTCGGTTAACGAGTGCCTTTCAACGGGAAATAGATCATCAATTATATAGCTGAGGATTCCATTGTCGGGGGCAACGAAGAGGGCCGAAGGTGTTTTCAGTATTATCCCCTTACGCTCACTACCTACGCCGGGGTCAACAATGGCCATATGAATTGTTTGCTTAGGGAAGTAGCGATAGGCAGCACTAAGTATGAAAGCAGCCTGAAGGATATTCTGCGGCTCGATAGAATGGCTGATGTCTATGATATTAGCTTCAGGGTTAGTGCTTAAGATAGCACCTTTCACAACAGCAACGTAAGCATCATCATAGCCAAAGTCGGTAGTCAGGGTTATTATGAAACTCATCTATAGATGCTAAGCCTGAGTAGCGGTTAAAACGGCAAAAATGACAAGCAGGACGATTAAGATTATAGTCAGCTTGAAAAGGGTGCTTTCTATCCCTCGCCGAGTTCGATACACTGAGTCAGCTTGCCCAAAGATACCCCCAATGCCTCCACCGCGTAGCTGAAATAGTACGGTGGCAATTAAGGCTATAGCTATTAGTATCTGGGCGATAGAAAAATAAGCAGGCAATTCATTTACCTCCTAGCTCCTGTATAGTAATCTCTCTCACCACGCCTGGATTAGCCCTTCCTCTGGTCGCTTTCATTACCTGCCCTATAATAAACGTCAAGGCTTGCTGTTTGCCAGAGGTATAATCTGCTACTGCCCCGCTATTATTGGCCATCACTTGTTTTACCACTTCCTTTATTTCATCGCTATCGCTAATCTGGCTGAGTTTTTTTTCTGTTATAACTTCGCTGGCTTCCTTGCCAGTGCGAAACATCTCCTCAAACACTGCCTTGGCAGCCGGTCCGCTTAGAGTGCCATTATCCACCAAGACCAGCATTTCTGCTAGATGTTTCGGACTTATTTTAACATTTTCAATCCCAGTGTTGGTAGCGTGAAGCAGTCGGCTGAAATCTCCCAAAAGCCAGTTACTAACCGTCTTGGCTTTGCCAAGATCCATTAGCTTAACGCAGTTTTCAAAATAATCTGCCATGGCCTTGGAGCTAGTTAAAATATTAGCATCGTACAAGGACAAACCATATTGGGTCATAAATCGGTCTCTGCGTGCTTCGGGTAGTTCAGGGAGTCTTGCTCTGATTTCCTCTATCCAGGCTCGGTCCCAGACTAGGGGGGGCAAATCGGGTTCGGGAAAATATCGGTAATCATCGGCATACTCTTTAGTTCTCTGGGTCACTGTTATGCCTTCTTCATCTATCCAACCTCTGGTCTCCTGTACCAGTTCACCACCTTCCTCAAGCACCTTTCTTTGCCGCCTGGATTCGTATTCCAGGGCTTGGTAAACCGCTTTGAAGCTATTCATATTTTTAACTTCCACCTTGGGCAAAAACTCTTTACTAGCCACTGGGCGTATGCTTATGTTGGCATCACATCTAAAGCTTCCTTCCTCCATGTTGCCGGTGGACACTCCCAGATAACGCAAGATATTGCGTAACCTGATAAGGTAATCCCGAGCCTCCTCGGGGGAGCTTATTTCGGGCTCGCTAACAACCTCCATCAAGGGCACCCCGGAGCGATTGACGTCTATCAGACTGTAATCCCCCCTGTGCCACAATTTAGCGACATCCTCTTCGAGATGCACCCTGGTAATATTGATTCTTTTCCTGGTACCGTCGCTATCGATGGTTAGCCAACCTCCTTTTCCAATGGGAGCATCATACTGGGAAATCTGGTAACCTTTCATCAGGTCAGGGTAAAAGTAGTTCTTGCGGTCGAATTTGGTATATTCGGGGATGGTGCAATTTAAAGCTAGGGCGGTCATTACTGTATATTCTATTGCTTTTTCATTGATGACAGGGAGAACGCCAGGCATGCCTAGGCAGATGGGGCAGACGTGGGTATTAGGATGGGCACTGGCATAATCGGTGCTGCAGCTACAGAACATCTTACTCTTGGTTAATAGCTGAGTATGAACCTCTAGGCCGATGACGATTTCATAGGTCATAGCTTTCGCTCAGTATAGCAGTGTTATCAGGCAAGGGCAAGGAGAAGTTGACTTGACCCACACTCGGGGCATTGCTAGAATTGAATTTGGGGATATAGCTCAGTTGGGAGAGCGCTGCGTTCGCATCGCAGAGGTCGGGGGTTCGAATCCCCCTATCTCCACCGTGCCCCTGTAGCTCAGTTGGATAGAGCAGCGGTTTCCTAAACCGCGTGTCGGGCGTTCGAGTCGCCCCAGGGGCACCACACAGACCACCTCTCTTAAAGTCTTCATCCCGTAAATGTGACAAAATGTGAAGTTGTTGCTTTCAGACTTTGTGAAGTGTAACAATTTGCCAAATCTGGATCATTACTTGAGGTGCTTTAACCACTGCTGGCGGAACTTATTGACCTTGGGAGAGATTACCGTCTGGCAGTATCCTTGCTCCGGATGTTTAGCAAAGTATCCTTGGTGGTAGTCTTCTGCAGGATAGAAAGTATGCAGGGGAACAATCTGCGTGACGATGGGTTTCTTCCATAGATGGGCTGTATTGAGTTCTGCAATAAGCTCCTCGGCAATGGCTTTTTGCTGCTCGCTGTGGTAGAAAATCGCCGAACGATACTGTGTACCTACATCCGCACCCTGCCGGTTCAGTGTCGTTGGGTCATGGATAGAGAAGAAAATCTCCAAGATTTCCCGATACGATATCTTTAAAGGGTCGAAACTTAACTGAACCGCCTCAGCATGGCCAGTTTTACCACTGCAGACCTTCTCGTATGTTGGATTAACAGTGGCGCCACCGGTGTAGCCGGAAACAACTTTCTCAACACCATCAACTTCCCTGAAAACCGCCTCGAGACACCAGAAACAACCGCCGGCGAGGGTAGCAACTTCCAATGAGGCTGCCTGGTTCATAGTTGATCCCTGGATACGAATTTTAGCGCAAGGCCGTTCATACAATAGCGTTTGCCAGTCGGTGGTGGGCCATCATCAAATACATGACCTAGGTGTGAGTCACAACGAGCACAGAGGACTTCCATTCGCACCATTTCCAGGCTCATGTCAGGTTGTTCTACCAC
>Ga0209635_10001919_pt1 | contig 15706 bp, 8 predicted proteins | sample DeeMarSWOR230_32_FD_187463 | JGI IMG/M metagenome (GOLD analysis project Ga0209635, IMG submission 187463) | Marine sediment microbial communities from White Oak River estuary, North Carolina - WOR-2-30_32 (SPAdes) (version 2) | ecosystem: Environmental > Aquatic > Marine > Intertidal zone >... | reverse complement strand
AATCCATGGCCTTTTAAGCCGATCTATGCTACTAATCACGAGGTTTACAAGCTGCGTGATCCCCAGCCATGGTTTCTGGATAATGGACCCCTCACGCCGGGTGGTTTCTGCCAAGAATATCCCATGATTTTTGTTCCGCAGGACTTCGATCCGCTGGGAACCGATATTTATGTTCCCAAAGTTGAGAAATATGCCTGGGCACCAGATGTCTATGTGGCTTTCCCGATTCTCTATTTCCATTATGAGTCAGACGGTCCACTTACCCGCCAGATCCTGATGGATATTGAACGGCAACGGGGATCCGGTCCGGTGGAAACCCAACTGGCAGTAAGCCGGGATGGGGTCAACTGGAAGCGATTCGGACGCCCCGCCTACGTGGGAATTGGGGTGCATGAAGGAATTGACATCCATCAGGCCTACCTGGCCCATGGAATGGTCAGACGTGGCCAGGAGATCTGGCAATATTACTACGGAACCGCTGAATACCATTCTACCTGGATTAAGAAACCCATGGAAAAAGCTGTATTCCGGGTGGTCCAGCGGCTGGATGGTTTTGTGTCTGCAGATACACCCTATAACCATGAGGGAAAAATCATCACAAAACCGTTGATATTTAAAGGGAACCGCCTTCTATTGAATATCGATACCGATGCAACAGGATATATCCAGGTGGGATTCTTAAATGAAGCTGGCAAACCGATTGATGGATTCCGGGTGGAGGATTGCATTTACCTTAATGGAGATTTTGTGGAAACCGAAGTAGAATGGCTCCAGAGCGGTAAAGATATCTCTTCCCAGCAGGGCAAAATTGTAAGGGTAGTTTTTAAAATGCGCGGAAGCAGGTTGTTTGCCATGCAGTTTAGTAAGCGATAAAGAAATGTATGGTAATTCTATTATATGCTTTTCCTGACAAGTCTATACAGAATTAGGGTAAAAGAACAAGGGAAAGGCAATAAAATAGATTGAGGATTGATAAATCTATATTTCAAGAAAAATGTACCCAGACTAAAATGAGGTTACAATCAAACAAGACAGATGGAGCATATTTAAATGAGTTTTAAATGTTATTTAGTCAGGTATCTAATAATATTTTGCCTGCTAGCTACGAGCTTAAAAGCCCAAACCATTGCCCTGTGGTTGTTTGATGAACAAGCCGGTCTTTATCCCAGCAGTGTGCTGTGTGACTATTCTGATAATGATTATCCGATGGTGATTGGTCCTGGTGGAATGATAGTGCCGGGTAAATTTGGTAATGCGCTAGATGCCGTTCCACAGCCACCAGTTTCCTATCCGGAAGGGGAGGAGATATTTGGTTTGAAAAAACTTCCCATTCCGGAGGGTCGTACAATAGAACCGATGACCTGGATGAATGCCAATTTCTGTGGACTGATGACTATGGGAGAAAATCATCTGCGTAAAGAAGTGGATTTTGTCAACCCTACCTGCTCCCAGTTGAATCTCGGTCAATTTGACTGGACTGTGGAATTCTGGATGAAATCTCTCCGGCGTTTGGAGCAGGACGGGGTAATTTTTGAGGTGGGTAGAGGTCCACGGGGCGAGAACCAGGAAAGAACCCGCCTGGTAGTAGATAAGGAATTGAAGGGTTTCCGTCTTTTTAATACCTCGGCACAGACTGACCTTTTTATTTCCTCCGATCCGAATGCACTCGATCCGGAAAAAAATGCCTGGCATCATTTCGCACTGGTTTACGATGCCATAAGGGGAAAGTTGATGCAATTTGTCGATGGTCAGCTATTGACCACTCTGGAAGAAGTTTCTATACAGACTCTAACCAAGGGGGAAGAAGCATATATGAGTGTTGGCCGAAATGGTGAATGGAATGAACCGCTGCCAGGACCTATCGATGAGTTGCATTTCTATGCCGGGAAAAAGTATATGAGTTCTTTCACCCCTCCAACCAGTTATTCACCGCTGTACAACGGTACGATTCAGCCGCCGGAACTGGTGAAAGGTCCACCTTTATTATTTGCTCAAGCGGGTGAAGAAAAACTACCAGTGGTGATTGCCGACCGTAAGCACCTTTTTATTGATGATGCTTTGGTTTCTAAAATGGAGAATATCCTTTTTACCGTGAATCCTCCCAGGTTGGCAGAAAGAGTGATAGAAGGAATCAAAGGGCCTTTCCGGAAACATTTAACGGTTGTGGAAGATGAGCAGGGAGTTCTCCGTATTTACAACTCGGTACATGATGATTACCTGGCGGTCAGAACCTCCCATGACGGTATTCATTGGGAGATTCCGGATATTGGAAAAGGGGAATACCGCGGGAATAAAAATATCGTGATCTTCGACGAAGTGGGCGGTTTGGGGAATCCGTTTGTGGATATGAATGGCCCTGCGGTACACCGCTGGAAATATCTTACAGATTATAATCGTCGGGGGATCTTCCTGTACACATCGCCGGATGGTTATAACTGGAAACGTTTTAAAATTATGGTGCTTCCCTTTCGCTCCGGTACTCAATCCTGTACTTTTTATGACGATCAGCAACAGCTCTATGTGAGTTACCATCGTACCGGTATTACTCACACTTTGGCGGGTGCCACTGAGAGGCGTTCTGTTCTGACTGAAACAGCCGATTTGTTTCAACCTGTTCCTTTTCAGCCTTTAACGGCTAATGATTATAGAAAAGCCGCCATGACCATGCGCTTGCGTGAACCACTTCCCTGGTACCTGGACAATGGACCATTAACCCCCGGTGGATTCGGAATAGAATATCCCCATAAATTTGTGCCTATCGATACCCTCGACCCGCCTGAATTTGACATGTATGTTACCAAGGCAATGAAATATCCTTGGGCTCCTGATACCTATCTGGCGTTCCCGATTGCCTATTTTCACTATGAAATTGATACGCCGCTGACCCGCCTGATCCTGATGGATCCCCGGCGTGGAAGAGGGTCCGGACCTATCGAAACCCAACTTTCAGTGAGCCGCGATGGGGTAAACTGGAAGCGCTACCCGCGACCTGCCTATATAGGAAACGGACTGCATGGGGGCTGGCCAGTTAATCAGGCTTACATTGCTCATGGGATGGTGCGACGGGGAGATGAGATCTGGCAATATTATTTTGGAACCGAAATCTACCATTCCTCCTGGAATAAAGACGAATCCTGCAGTGCAGTATACCGGGTAGTACAGCGACTGGATGGATTTGTTTCCGCGGATACGCCCTACCAGCAGGAGGGATATCTAACAACCAAGCCTCTCGTTTTCAAAGGCAACCGCCTGGTTCTTAATATCGATACCGACGCCACCGGTTATGCTCAGGTGGGATTTCTGGATCAGCAGGGGAAACCCATCGAAGGATTCTCTGTTGATGATTGCATTTATATAAACGGGGATTTTATTAACACTGAGGTTGAATGGTTAAACAAAGGCAAAGATGTGACAGAATTAGCAGGGAAAACTGTACAGTTGTTATTCCGGATGCGTGGAACAAAGTTATATGCCATGCAATTCATGAATAAATAAACCAGCACCATTGAAACAAGGAAAGGTAAATATGCCTAACGTTTATGCCAAATCAAGATATTTTTCTTTTATAGTGATAATTTTATTTTGTGGTCTGAATTGCCAGGACCAATTAGATCTCTCTTATTCAGATACTCAAAATAAGGACATACCCGAAATTGGTGCCAGAACTATCAATTTTGTTGCACAAGGTTATGAAAGGATCTGGTATGTCTCCGTCAGTCGGGGTTCTGATGAAGACGGAGATGGAACAAAATTGAATCCCTGGCAATCAATTTCCTTTGCTCTGGAGCAGATCCAGGAGAATCCGATCCCAGGTCGTAAAGCCATTCTGGTTTCCGGGGGGAATTATATGGAGTGCAATATTCAGATGATTAAACACACTGATTTATACGGCGGATTTTCTGATGACAGCTGGCAGCGGGATATTTTCGCCTTTCCTGCGATACTGGATGGTAATGAAAAAAACCGCCTCCTGGTGGCTGCTGATAGCTGCCGGTTGGACGGATTTCTAATCCGGGGTGGGATAGTTCGGGGTAAGGGTGCCGGTATTCTATGTGATGGGGTTTCTCCACACATTACCAACACAATTTTTATGGGCAACCGCACCCTGAAACCAGATCCCTGGCAACCCAAATATTGGCATGAAACAGCTAATGATGGAGCTGCTATTTATTGTACTAATGGGGCTTCACCGATCATCGAGAACAGTAATTTTATTATGAATGAGACCGAAAATGGCCGGGGCGCCGCTATTGCCGCCGATGGAAAATGCAAACCAGTAATAGCTCAAAACCTGTTTATGGAAAATATCACAGGATTGGATGATCCCATGCGAAGCAGTGATGGCGGTGCAGTCTCCCTGTTTGATTGGTGTGACGCGATAGTAGAGAATAATCTATTCCTCGGAAATAAAGCCCTGTCATCTAATGACGCCGGAGCGTTATTTATCGCCTTATGGAGCTCGGCAATGGTCCGCAATAACATTTTCCTTGCTAATAAATGCAGTGATGACGCCGGTGCACTTTTCGTAGGAGGGCAGGAACACCGATACGAAGCCCCGCTGGACACAATTCCCTCCACCAATCAGTTTTTCGTATCTATCGAAAAAAATATATTTATTGCAAATAAAAATCCAACCAAGAATTCCGGCGCTATGCGCTTTACTATGGAAAGCCGGGGAAAATTTTCTGAAAACCTGGTAGTCCATAACACTGGTATTTATTTTCAGCGGTCTGAAACGTTAATTGAAAAAAACACCATCCTGGATAATTTTCTGTTGATTGAAACCAAGCAGGGTTTGAGACCAAGTGTTATCCGAAATAATCTGATCTGGGCCAACTTGAGTATTCTGACTGAGGCAATAGTGGAAAAGAATAATTTAAAGACAGAATTCCCTGGTGTGGACAATTACTCCCTGGAACCACATTTTGTGAAAGACTTCATTGAGTTACAGGTTTTTTTCAGCAATTTTTCCCGCTGGGAATATTGCACTGTTCTGCATACCAATAACCTGCCCTCCACCACCGAAAATCTGAAACATAGAATTGTGAAGGCCGGTAATAATTGGAGTGTAGTGAAGGATTTTGAGGTTAATTCAGTGACGGTGTGGGGGGATTTCTCCGGAGAAACTCATTTGACAGTATTACCTACCTATTTACAGATTGATTGATTTTGTCAATAAAATATGGAGATGAACAATGAAAGAAGTGAAGTATATCAATAAAAATTTTTGCTGGACTATCCTGATTTTGTTACATTTTATAATCAAATTAGAAGCTCAAGAATCTAAAAGCTCCTTTCAACCCAAACGAATCAATAAGAGCATCGAGCTGTTAGAATCCGGGCAACCGATTTATTACGTTTCAGCTTATGGGGGGTATGAAGAGGGAAAAAAAATGGCTAAGACCTGGGCGGATTATATTGATTATAACATGGAACATAATCCGTTGGATTTCTCCCAATTGCGAGAGTTCATGCGTGGATTGGTAGAAGGGGGACCTACGCCCAGTGGGCACCGGACGCCAACAGTTATCTGTATCCTTCCGGTGTTGGGTCTGGATGAGGAATCAGTACGTACTGGTTGCTGGATGATTCAGCAAGCCTTGGCGCAAGGAGTACATGGTATACATTTGTGCCGGGCGAGAGATCCGGAAGCGGTAAAATTTTATGTCCGTTGCACCCGCTATCCCTTTAATGAAACCGGTGAAGATCAAATTGGAGAAGGATTCCGGGGATATGGAAGCCAGAAATTCGCTTCCTGGATATGGGGATTAGAGGAGAAAGATTACCTGAAAAAAGCTGATGTGTGGCCTTTGAATCCGGAAGGTGAAATAATGTTAGGGATTAAGATTGAAGATAAACATGCCCTGGACAGTACCGAAAAGAGCCTGGCGGTACCGGGAATTGCCTTTGCAGAGCATGGTCCGCGTGATATGGGATTTTCTTATGGATATTTAGAAGGACGGGCTGATCCACCGGTTCCTCCGGAAGTAGAAGCAGCAGGCGAACGGGTTCTGGCTGCCTGTAAAAAAAACGGTGTGTTTTTTCTGGACAATGTTCTTCCTGAAAATGTAAAAGTACAAATTGATAAAGGCGTTATGATCGGAGCCGGCAGACGGGAAGACTCAGCAGAAACCGGACGACTGTATACAAAACGACAAATGCCCTGGTAGAGAAAAAAACAGCTGTTCGGGTGGCGACACTAGTCCGGAATACCGGTAAACAGAATCTGGAAAAATTGAATATCATTAATCACTGATTGATACTAATGAATATTAACACCTTAATTCTGGTAATTTCCACAAATGTCTATAAAATGATTCTTTTCATTTTCTGAAAATATGGTTGGTAGTTGATATTACTGTTAAAGAGAATGAAAAAAGCTGAATCTTACCTGATTTCTCGCGGTTTTCCGTAAAAGAACATCTTGACAATTTAATCTTACATTTTTATATTTAGACATATTATCTAAATATTAAACATAATGATTTGTGTAAAAAATAACACAATATATCCTTCGCTAAAATTCTCCCGGTGATATAGGTAAAAGGGATTTTGAATTTTTTAAAGAGGCTAATTAAACTGACTTTTAATTACATGTACTCTGTATTTGAATAGATAATCAAAGGTCAATGATTTCATACGATTTCTCTTAAGAAAGGTATGCTTCTTATGGATAATCAGGAAAAGAATATATTACAAAAGATTGCCCATACTGTACGGGCACTCTCTGCTGATGCCATAGAAGAGCAGCAATCCGGTCATCCTGGACTACCCCTGGGAGCAGCGGAAATAGGTACTTATCTATTTGCTAAAGTAATGAAGCATAATCCCCGTAATCCTAACTGGATGGGAAGGGACCGTTTTATTCTGTCTGCGGGCCATGGTTCTATGCTGTTATATTCACTGCTTCATCTTTCCGGGTATGACTTAAGTTTAGATGAAATTAAGAATTTCAGGCAACTGCATTCTCTCACCCCGGGTCATCCAGAATATGGACAGACTCCTGGTATTGAAACCACCACCGGACCACTGGGACAGGGAGTAGCTGCCGCGACCGGGATGGCAATTGCCCAGAAATTGTTAGCAGCCAGATTTGGTCAAGAGTTATTCGATGGAAAAATATGGGTATTAGCGGGTGATGGCTGTATGATGGAGGGGATCAGTAGTGAAGCCGGGAGTTTAGCCGGAACCTTGGCACTGGCTAATCTGGTGATTATTTATGATGCCAATGATATCTGCTTAGACGGACCCACTTCTGAAGTCATGTTGGAGGATACTGGTAAAAGATATGAATCGTATGGTTTTCGGGTACTGGAGACTGATGGTCATAATTTTGATAACATTGAGCAGGTCTTTACTGCAGCATGTTCTGAGACCCGAAAATCGGTCTTGATCATTGCCAAAACAGTTATCGGGAAATATGCTCCTAACCGGCAGGGGAGGAGCGAAGCTCATGGCAAATTTCTTGGTCCGGAAGAGATGAGACTGTTTAAGGAAGCGATTGGCTGGCCGCAGGAACCTTCGTTTTATATCCCGATGGAGGTACGGGATTATTTCAGTAAACGAATGCCGGTTTTTGCCAATTTTGAAGTAGAATGGAACCGTAAATTTAAACAGTTGGTCACACAATCGCCTGAGAAAGCTCGACTGTGGGAAATCTATGCCAGAAAAAAATTACCAGAGAATTTTGAAGAAGAGATTTGGAATCTGGATATTGCTCCTGACCAGCCAACCCGCAAATATAATGAGGCTATTATTGCGCATGTGGGAAAGACCTTACCTTATTTTATTTCTGGATCTGCCGATGTTGCTAGTGTAGATTTTACCTGGCTTCCACATAGTGGGATTATCTCAAAGCATGAATGGAACCATCAGCAGATCAAATTTGGTGCCCGGGAATTCAGTATGTCAGCTTGTGCCTACGGGATGAACTTGTTTGGTATGCTGCAACCAGCTATCGGTACTTTCCTGGTTTTTTCTGATTATATGCGTAATGCCATTCGCTTGACTGCCATGATGAAACAGCGGATTATTTTTATTTATTCTCATGATTCCCTCATGTTAGCTCAGGATGGTCCCACCCATCAACCGGTGGAACATCTTATGTCACTGCGTTTAATCCCAAACCTGGTCTTACTCCGCCCCGGTGATGAGAATGAGGCCAAAGCTGCCTGGGCTACTGCCTTCACAGTAAAGGATAGACCGGTGGCACTTTGCTTCACCCGTCAACCGGTTCGATCCACTGTCAGCGAGCTAACAGTGGAACGGGCACGTCAGGGAGTTCGCCGAGGAGCTTATGTACTTTATGGTAAACCGGGAGAAGCGGTAACCGTTGAGATTTTTGCTACCGGCTCTGAGATTCATCCATCGGTGAGTGCGGCGAAAATGCTGGAAAAAGAAGGATATCAGGTCCGAGTGATTTCAGTACCTAGTTGGGAATTATTCAAACAGCAGGATAAAACTTATCGGGAGAGTATCTTAAAAGGGGATGTTGGTCTGAAGGTAAGCGTAGAGGCTGGTTCCGGACTGGGCTGGCAATATTTTGTAGGTCAGAATGGTCTTATTATTTCGCAGGATACTTTCGGGGCATCGGCTCCTGAGCCTGTTATGGCCGATTACTTTGGTTTTACGACTGAAAAGGTATTTCAAAAAATTAAAAAAGCACTGCAGGTTGTGGCTCGATAATATTGTTTGTAGAAGATCTGCCAGCTAATGATAATCATTCCACAAAGCCTGGATATGAATGACCAATGAGGTTGGCCAAAAAGTAAAAATAAATGTGATAACTACCTTCTTAAACTAATAATGTAATTGATATGGAGCGGCAGAAAAAAACAAAATCTGAGCAATCCCGTTATCATGTCCCCAATCTGGAAAGGGCATTAAAAATTCTTGAATTACTATCCAAGTATCCAGAGGGACAGACTACCAGTCAACTGGTAGAAAAATTAAAGATACCAAGAAATAGCATTTTTCGAATTACTTCCACCCTTCTGAATTATGGATTTTTAATTCGGGATGAAGAGACCAAAGAATTTCAACTCTCTCAGAAATTACTGGAAATGGGATATGCCGCTCTTGGTGAACAGAGTCTGGTCGAAAAATCATTGGGGGTTATGCGGCAGTTGCGTGATCGTTTTGGGGAGACCGTCCCATTGGGAATTTTGCATGGCAATGAGGGGATTGTAATCGAAGAGGTTCAGGGAACCCATTCCTTTCGCTTCGTGCTGGAGCCGGGACGGAGATTTCATCTTCATACCTCCGCGCCTGGTAAGGCAATTCTGGCTTTTTTGCCGGAGAATGAGCGGGAAAGCTTGATCAATAAAATAAAGTTTACCCGTTTTAATGATCGGACCATAAACAATCCGGAAAAGCTGCGGCGGGTGATTGGGAAGGTGCGCCAGCAGGGTTATGCGGTTGATAATGCAGAAGAGACGGAGGGAATGCATTGTGTGGGGGCTCCTATCCTCGACCGCCATGGATATCCGGTAGCCGCTATCTGGATTACCGGACCATCAGTTCGGGTGCGCAAGGAAAATTTCTCAAAAATTGGGGAAGAGGTTCGTAAGCATGCCGAAAAAATTTCGCGTAGTATGGGACATGGTATATCTATGTCACATGCTAAATAACAGGAACGGCTACTTTGTCCACCACTACTATTATTGGTTTCACCAGAAAGTGATCAATAAAGCTGGTGGGTGCCGCCATTTTTCTGGCCTCTAAAGCATCGGATTATGTCAATGGTCATATTCTTTTTGTGGATGGAGGTATGCTGGCCTGTGTCTGAAAGATAAAGGATTTTATTATATTTTTAAATTCAAAAATCATCATGTTAATATATTATGAGTTTAAATATATTTGATCTTCAATAGTAAAGGTTTTAGGTTTCCCAAATTAGTAGTCCATCATTTTCAGATCTTCTTCAGTCGCATAATGATAGAGGGTGCCGTTAAAATAATAATCACCGAATTTCTGGGGATTAGAGGGTTTTACCCGGTACTCGATATCGAAGGTGGATCCGTCTGCTCTGGTAACAGTAATAACGCCCTCAAATTTATTTCCCCGAGGTGTCCAGCGGCCATATCCGCGATCCTGGAAGTTTCCCAGGTATTGGTTCTGCAGATTTCCGTATTGATCATAGTTCCCAACATCGGCGGCATCTTCCCGTTTGTCTCGGTAGGTACCATCTGGAGCAAGATGAATCAGTTTCTCATGACTTATTGCAGCAGTTCCGGAGTAATACCACCAATACCCAGCGAAATGCCTCATCAGATCAGAGACCTCTACCTGGAAATACCGTAAAGATTGAGCAATCTGCTTGGCGGGTTCTGATTGTTGGGATCCATATTTATCTGTGGTTGTCACTGCCATAATCATGGCCCCGCCGCCATAGGGTGAGAGTGTTCCTACACCACAACCTTTCGCCTGGCTACCCTGCCAAATACCCTGATATTCTGCCATCAGAGAATTCTGTGCCGTTTGCTGTAATTGAGTGGAAGGTGTCATATAAACACCCTCTTCCTGCAAACCTTCCATCATGGCCTGTTGTACTGCTTGTATGTTATTATAAGTATGTGGAAAAACAATGATCATTCCCGGAATTTGATCATGACCTAACAAAATCCCTTGTTCATTTTGCTGATATTTCCAACCCGCTGGAGGTTTAAAGGCAAAACCCCACTGAGGATTACCTACTTCACCCGCTGATAAAGAGGTTGAGCCGGTTGATGGTTGGGCAGATTGCTGGACCTGAGATGGTTGGAACGATTGTTGAGGTATCATCTGGGGTGAGGTAGGGGCAGGTGTCGCAGGTGAGTACCCTGATGCATCTTTTCGGAAAAACTCAAGCTGATAACCGTCCGGAAAAGAGATAATAAGGGTGTTGCCCTGCAGCGTGTAAGGATAATCGTAGGTTCCTTCATAGTCTGTCATCCGAATTGCACCTGGAACCAGAGTGTAACTGGCCATTTCACCGTCAAATTCAAGCTGATTAGCCGAGTGAAAAATCAGGATGATAGGCCCCATTTCGGGACTGGTTTGCCATGAACCAATCAATGTATTCGCTTCGGAGCTCTGAGCAGGTAAAAATGATACAAAAAAGAATAGAGTGATAGTAAAGATTGAGAAAAATAAAAATTTTGTGAGATACATAATTTCCTCTCCTATTTGAATTATGTTAATCTTTAATTAATAATTTTGTTTTTTGATACTTAATATAATTGACCATATGAATAAGAACTATAACTTCCAATGTGTTTTTAAAACCTACCCACAATTCAATTTAGCAGGTATGTGGTAAATATCTGATAACCGGCCTTTCTTTTTAAAAAAGTTCATTCTGCTTTGCCAACACTCTTTGAAGTAATTGCTTATTCCCCATTCTGAAATGTCTGTCCTGATATCTATTTATGATAGAATGATCCGTAAGATTCTTTTTGTTTTTTAAATGAATAACTTTTTGATAAAGAAAATGATATTGAAGGTGAGATATATAAATTCTAATAAGAGTAGAATAGTCATTCCACATCTTTAGTCTATGAATCCCTAATAATAACTATTGAATAAATTAGATCAGTACAACAATCACCTAGAAGTAGAACTGAATGGAAAGGTTCGCAATAACCTCGAGTTTTTAAACGCTTATATTCATAAGATATTGCATATTTTAATTTAAGAAAATATATCTTCATATTCAATAAACTTATTGGGGTTATTTAAATTGTTATGTGAGTTGTGGTTATGAAGTTAATTTAGTGTGTATTTTAAAATTTTAGTAAAATTCTTCCCTACTTTAGATTATTTGTTGAATAGTATTTTAATACAATCAGCTGATGACTTAATATGTTCCCTATTTAATATAAATTTGTATGATTAGTACTTTAGCTCTGAAAATATTTATAGTAACATATTATTCATATTGTATTTAGTAAGACTGTCATTTTGAGCAAAGTCCCGGATGACTAAGAAAGTGAAGTGTTTGTCAGGCAATAAGTCCGGCTTCAGAAGGGCGATTTTTCCCCTTGGGAATCCTCTGGGAATGTAAGATTTTATGAATTAATTAAAATAATTGCTATAATTTTTACCTAGAATATCGCCTAACCATCTGCTAAATCTATTTACTTGATTTTAAAAATTTTGCATTTACTAAATGTAAAAAAAATTAGTAACGATTCGTTTATATAAAATTAACCTCCTGTGCTATATTAATAGATTCACTTTACCTCCGGCAAAAAGTTTTCCATTACCCATATTGCCGGTAATTCATAACCTGAATCCTGGTTACTGAAAGCAATATGTCGCCCGTCTGGATGTGCACTTAACCACCAGAAGTATGTCATTTCCAAACCCATGCTTTGGGCTTCACCTCCGTCCACCGGAATTCGCCATAAATCCCATCTCCGATCGACTTTGGATTGGCAGTATTTTGGTAAAAAAATGTACTTTCCATCAGCACTCCACACATGAAAAATCGACATGTTGTCTCCTTGCTCGAAAGTGTGTATCACGCGAGGTTCACCTCCTTCAGTTGGTATTATTCTCAAATTCCTTTTCTTATCATCCCGACCCGAGACCACCAACCATTTACCATTCGGTGAACGAGAGATAGAATATACATCATTCATGGTTCCGCGGAGTAACTCAGTTTCTATCCCTGTTTGAATGTCCCGGACGACAATTTGAAAAATGAGTGAGCTATCGTCAACCGTACTGCTGCGCACCAGGAAAACGGACTTCCCATCAATGCTCCATTCATGGTTGTAAATATATTGAGGTGCAGGTGTCATCAATACCAGCGTCGCTTTGCCCGTTTGTGCATCTATCTGGTAATGCCCCATATTTTTACCATCATCCTCCCAATTAACAACCATGACCGAGCGGCTGTCGGGTGACCAGCGCGGAAATCCAAAATTATTCAATCCTGGCCTAAATTCACTATCTTTACCACTGTCCAGAGACCGAATACAAAGAACATTGCCGGTAGGACGACCCCTCCTTGGTTTTTCAAGTGGTGCTCGCTTGGAAACATATGCCAGATACTTGCCGTCAGGCGAATAGTCTGGTGTTGCATTGGATCCCACAAAGCGATTGATGGCTTCATGAGGGGGCACCACAATGGTACCGGTCTCCGGATTAATTTCGGTGATATAAACATCTGTTCTCATCGGAAAGTGGCAATAGTAGAAGGACCCCTCTGTTGTGGTTCCTAGTCCTGATGGAGGAAGCGGCCCCTTATTTGACTGAATCAGTCTGGGTTCACCATGTGCATTTCCATCCACTACTTCAATAGCCCAAATGTCAGGTGTTCCGGTTCGGTCGCTGCCAAAGAGGAGATATTTACCGTTCGGTCCCCAGCCCAGTTTATAATCATGGGCCGGATGTTCTACAAGAACTCTTTCTTCTCTGTTTTGCAATGAGTACAAGAATATATCGTGATTACCGGATTTCGTGTTTCCCGGAGCATCGTAGACAATATCGTCCCCTTCAGGTGAAAAACCCAGATTATGAAATTGTTGATCTTTGTCAAACTCTCGCAGAATTTGCATAGCCCCGTCTTCGACGGAAATCAAAATAGCAACTTGATTTTTGTCACGCTTCCACAGCCTTGCCAGAATGTGCTCTCCGTCCTCTGACCAATCACAGGGTTGAAGCCAACTATAATAATCAGTACTGAACAGGACACGGGGGTTCGAACCGTCCACACCAATTAGACGGAGATCATATCGTTCTTGCTTATTATACCAAGAGTATGCAATCTGCTTACTGTCTGCTGACCATTTGGCAGACTCCGCAAACTCATCGCTATCATCCCAGGAACCTTTATTGGTAAGGTGACGCTTTTTTCCGGTGGCGATATCATAAATAGCCAGATCGCCGGTCTCCCAATCTACAAAAGAGAGGTATTTGCCGTCAGGAGAAATCTCTCCGCAATCATCGATATCTAAACCTTCCCATACCTTTCTCACTATCAAGCCCTTTGGTTTAACATCTTTGATAGACTGTTCGAGTGCATCAAGTCTGGATTTTGCCTCAGCAACTAAATTATGTTGCTCAGCATACTCCTCAATCACCTGCTGGTAAGCTTTCCGGGCTTCCTGTTTCCCCAACTTTTCGTAGCATATCCCAATGTGCAACCGAGCTTTGGCGGCTACTTCTCGATTTCCCACATTCTGATCTAAAATCTGCTGATAAAGATCAATAGCTTGATGCAATTCCCCCTTGGCCTCCTCTAGATACAGGGCTTTTTCGAAAAGTTGACCGGCGGTTTCCTGGGAGAACGGCAGGTAAAAAAACAGAACAAGGCAAATAATTGAAAAAAGCAGAATAGGTAAGAGTCTTATAGTTTTCATATCATTCCTCACTTTTACCCAAAAATAATTTTTTTGTTCAAGTGAAGTGTCAAGCGAGTGTGAAAATTGGAAGAAATTTTAGCGAAAATCGATTAATTCTCCCAATCAATTAATTTATAACCAACGCCTCTTATGCTTAAAATGAATTCAGGATTTGCAGGATCTATCTCTATTTTTTTCCTGATATTGGCAATGTGGCTGTCTATTGTCCTGGGAGTGACCGTCAGATTATCTTCTCCCCATATTGTATCCAAGATGTCATTTCTGGTTAACACCTCTCCCTTTTTCTGAATAAATAGTTTTATGATCTGAAATTCCAGAGGGGTAAAGTCGATTTTTTTTCCATTCTTTTCGGCGGTGTATTTCTTAAAGTTAAACTCAATTTCGCCCAGGGGGTAACTAGACAGCTCAGTTGACTGGTCTTCTAACCTGCGAAAAATAGCTTTTACTCGCGCAACCAGTTCGCGAAGACTAAATGGCTTGGTTACATAATCGTCTGCACCTAACTCCAGTCCCAACACTTTATCTATCTCTTTATTTTTTACCGTCAACATAATAATAGGTGTATTATTCCCTTCTCTTCTCAAGCTTTTACATACTTCGAAACCGTCCAGAATTGGCAGCATGATATCCAGAATTATTAGATCCGGTCTTTTCTGGCCGACCATTGTTAAACCTTCTTCTCCATCACTTGCGGTGTAAACAGTATACCCAAGTGATTCAAACTCATCTTTGATACTTAGTTGAATGCCAGGATCATCTTCTACAATGAGAATTTTTTTGGACATAGTACTTCACCCTGTTTAATTCTTTATTGGTACAATTACTGAAAAAGTGCTACCCTGATCCTCTTTACTCTCAACAGAAATCTTGCCGCCATGTGCTTCGACGGTGTGCTTAACCAGTGTCAATCCTAAACCAGTCCCTTTCACCGAATATCTGATTGAATTGGTTCCCTGATAAAACTTGTCAAATATCTTATCTAATTCCTTCTGAGGAATGCCCATACCATAATCTTTAATTTTTATAATAAGGGTATTCTCCTGTTTTTCTACAATTACCTCAATCTCACTGTTGTTGGGTGAAAACTTGACAGCATTGTCCAGAAGATTGATAACTGCTTGCGCCATTGCATTTTTATCTATTTTTAAATAAGGAATATTCTTGGGAATTTGTGTTTGTATTTTAATCTTTCTTTGCATACTCTCTTTTTTAAAGTTTCTAATTGTCTGATTTAACCATTCAGCCACATTTGTTTTCGATAAATCATATTCCTTTTTCCCTTCCTCTATTTTTGAAAAATCTAAAACATTCTGCACTAATCGAGTCAATCTATCCGCATCCTGAGATATTACTGA
>Ga0209635_10001918_pt1 | contig 15711 bp, 15 predicted proteins | sample DeeMarSWOR230_32_FD_187463 | JGI IMG/M metagenome (GOLD analysis project Ga0209635, IMG submission 187463) | Marine sediment microbial communities from White Oak River estuary, North Carolina - WOR-2-30_32 (SPAdes) (version 2) | ecosystem: Environmental > Aquatic > Marine > Intertidal zone >... | reverse complement strand
ATATTAAAAACAACAAAGCAAGTTCAACTTCAAAAGTCTGGGTACAAGAATCAAATACAGTACCAGACACTCCAACAATTAATGGATCAAGCTCTGGGGAATTTTGGAAAGAATATGAATACAAAATTTATTCAGAAGACCCTGATGGAAATGAGTTATTATACTATATTGATTGGGGTGATGGTAAAAAAGAGGAATGGATTGGACCTTTTTCTTCCGGGGAAGAAATAACCTTGTCGCATACTTGGGTTAGTATTGGAAGTTTTAATGCTAAAGTAAAAGTAAAAGATCCATTTAACCAGGAAAGCGATTGGGCAACTTTAAAAGTAAAAATGCCTAGAAACAAAGTGTTATCTTTTACATTACTACATTATGTTTTAGACACATTAAAGATCTGGTTTAAATCCTAAAAATTAAAAAATCTTTAAAATAATCTATTTTTCTTTTACAATGCCCTTAATTTATAGTTGAAAAGTTTTATTACCAGCCTTAAAAAATAGTATTTTAGATATTAATATTAACAGCTGTTAATTTTATATATATAAAATCGATATGTAATATTAATGTGATCAAATATGAAAAAAACATTGGTTATAGATTTATCAATTTGTGTTTTATTAATTGTAGCAAGTTTTTCATTAGTTATTGGTGAAAAATCCAATAATTTTAAAAATATTGAAACATCAAGTTATATAAAAATAGAAGTAGAAAATGCAGAAAAACATGCATCTATTCTTTTATCAGATGGATTTGACGTTTTAAAAGGAACAGTTACAAAAACAACTCTTGAATTAATTGTTAATGCTCATGAGTTACAAATTTTAAAAGATAAAGGATATTCTATAACCATTTTATCTATAGGAAGACCTTTTAGAGAAATTCAGAATGAGCAATATGCTGGATTTGCTTCACCACCACCTGGTTATCCTGATTTAAACGCAATTATTAATGAAATGAATTCAACTGAAAGCAACTATTCAAATATTGCAAAAGTAGTTGATTTAACTTCTACATATAATACTCCTCCTACTTATGAAGGAAGGCATTTATATGCAATAAAAATTTCTGACAATGTCAGTATTGAAGAAGATGAACCTAATTTTTTAATGGTTAGTTGTCATCATGCTAGAGAGATTGTAACACCTGTTATTGCTCTGTATGCAATAAATCAATTTACAACAAATTATGGATCCAACCCACAGATTACTAACTTTGTTAATAATTATGAAATATGGATTTGCCCTGTTTGGAATCCAGATGGTTATGAATATGTTTTTAATGTTAACAACATGTGGCGTAAAAACAGGCATCCTTATTTTGAATATTATGGTGTTGATCTAAATAGGAATTATCCATTTGGCTGGGACTCTGCATGTGGAGGAAGTACGTCACCATCTTCTGAAACTTATAGAGGTCCTTTTGCTGCATCTGAGGAAGAGACACAAACAATGATTGCTTTTTCTGATGATCAGCATTTTACAAAAATTATTGATTATCATTCTTATGCAAGAGAGGTACTCTATGGTTATTGCTGTCATTCTCATCCTTTTTCATCTTATTTTCAAAACGAAGCAGTTGGTATTTCAAATGCAGCAGGCTATGGTGGCAGTATAAGAGTACCAAGTGCAGAGGGCGAACATTACGAATGGCAGATTGCATTAAATGGTTCATACGCAAATCTTATGGAAACACATATAGATTTTCAACCTACCTATACTAGTGCTTGTGCTGAGGCTGCACAAGTTTGGCCATCAACATTGTGGATTCTTAACCGCGCAATACCTTTAAGTGGTCATGTAACAGATTCTGTTACAGGCAACCCTGTAAAATCTAAAATTACTCTTATTGGAATAACTTTTCCAAATGGTGAAGAATTCAACAGTGAACCAAATTATGGACGTTATCATATGTTTATGCCACCTGGTATTTATAATATAAAATTTGAGGCGCCAAACTATCAAAGTAAAACAGAACAAGTGACAATTACATATGGAATCGCTTTAATTTTTAATGTAGAACTTGTTAGAAATAACGATCCACCATATGAACCATATATTTTTGGACCTGATACTGGAATTCAGAACATTGTATATGAGTTAACAGCAGAAGCAGATGATCCAGAAAATGATGATTTATACTTTTTTGTTGATTGGGATGATGGAACACAAGGTGAATGGGTAGGTCCTTATCCTGCTGGAACACCTACTTTCATTACTCATATATTTACAGATATTGGAAACTATGGAATAAAAGCAAAAGCAAAAGATCTTTATGGAGATGAAAGCCAATGGTCCGATACAATTAATGTGTCAATTTTAGAAAACAATTTTCCAGATAATCCTCAAATACACGGACCGACCAGTGGAAAAGTTGGAATAGATTATGATTATAGCTTTGTTTCAACAGATGCTGAATCAGATGATTTATATTATTATATAGACTGGGGGGATGAAACTTATGAAGAATGGATTGGACCATATATATCTGGTGAACCAGTAATTGTTAAACACAATTGGACTGATATAGGAACATATGAATTAAAAGCAAAAGCAAAAGATGAGTATGGTGCTGAAAGTGGATGGAATACATTTACAGTTAAAATACCCAGAAATAGAGTTTTAAATAGTCCATTAATTTTAAGGTTACTAGAATTATTTCCAATACTACAAAAACTTATTTATTCAAAACTATAATTCATCATATTTATCAAATAAATAACATTTATTAAAAACAATTTTTAGTTATTTTTTATCAAATTACGTTTTGCTTTAATTGCCTGAATCGTAATTAGAGTTGTATTATAGTTTTACATAATTAAGTATGTTAAAACAATGTAGTAAATACCCGATTTTACCTAAAATCAAAATATATATAAGCATGTATATCTATTACTCCCATTGTTGAGGAGAAGTATATGATAAATATTGTAGAAGAATGTGGTAGAAATGCTGGAAGAATATGGGAAACTCTTAGATCATATGGTCCCATGCCTGAAACAAAGTTGATGAATTACACGAAATTGAAAGAACATGAATTTTATTCTGCAGTTGGATGGCTTGCAAGGGAAAACAAGATCTACAGAGATGGAACCATATATAAACTTGGTGAAACAAATCTAACAAGTAGAATTGGAACAGCAGCTGGTAGACTATATACAACATTTGAAACAATGAAAGAAGTCGAAGTATCTGAAATACCGCAGCTGACTGAACTTGAACTTAAAGATGTTCACGCTGCACTCGGATGGCTAGCTAGAGAAAACAAAATAGAAGCAGCAGCACCAATACCAAAAGAATTTATGATAAAATTCAAATAAAATATTGGTTGAAATAAAAATTAGAAAAAAGAAAATAATGCAGTAGGTCATTATTTTCTATTTCATTTATTAAAAAATGCAAAAATATTAGTAGAAAATAAGTCAAATTTTTATCTTTTTTGAAATTTAGAAAAAAACGTAATCTAATGCAAGATAGAGAAATGTATTAATTGATGTGGCAATAATAACTCCTATGAAAATCATTAGAATTGATCGTGAAAACTTTAGGTTAAATAAGTATGCAATTATAGTTCCTAACCCTGCACCGGTTAATGGTAAAGGTATACTAACGATCAACAGTAATCCAAGGTATTCATATCTTTGGATTTTTTTATTTGCTCGTTTTCGTATTCTTGAAAAAATTTTTTCCATAATTTTCTCAATTGATTTATATCTACTGAGAAAATGTTCGAGTTTATGTAAAAATAATAAACCAAATGGAACAAGAATCATATTACCTATTAAACCAATTGGAAATGCTTGCCACCATTGCCATTCAAATTCGTATATAGCAAATGGTACAGCAAACTTTGATTCTACCCCTGGTATCATTGAGAAAAGGAAAATTTGTAACCATGCAGGTAGTTGATCAATCATGTAATACTCCTTTTAATTTTTAAAGGATATACAATTTGTATCTTATAAACAATGACGTAAATACAAATAAATATTAGATATTAAATTTACAAAATTTAAAAGATAGATAGTAATAATTTAAACTGCGATTTTTATAAACAAACAATTGTTATGTTTTTTGCTTTGATGAACATGGTAAAAATCAGAAAGGCAACATTAAAGGATTTAGAGGAAATAACCAAAATCTATAATGATGCTATTTTAAAAACTGTCGCAACATTTGATACAACGATAAAATCTTTAGAAGAACAAAAAACATGGTTTGAAAATCATGGTTCAAAAAATCCTATAATGGTTGTAGAGGAAAATAAATCAGTCATTGGATGGGCTTCTTTAAGTCAATATTCAGATAGATGCGCTTATTCAGAGACCGCTGAAATTTCACTTTATGTTAAAGAAAAATATCAGGGTAAAGGAATTGGAAAAAAATTAATGGAATCTATACTAATTGAAGGTGAAAAAGCAGGTCTTCATGCAGTTATTGCAAGAATAACACAGGGAAATAAATTAAGTGTCCATCTTCATAAGAAATTTGGTTTTAAACATATTGGTGTGATTAAGGAAGTTGGTAAAAAATTTGGTAAACTTTTAGATGTTTATTTAATGGAAAAAATATACAAATAAAATTACCTGTTATATTATTGTATTATAGTTGGATAGACTTAATGAAAATAAAAAGTTTGTCACCTAAGGATTCTGAACATTTAACTAATGATATAAAATGAGAATACTTATATAAAATTATATGGAATTATACATTAGGACTAACTTTATAAATATGAAACTGTTTATATTTATTATTGGGTGGAGGAAAAAAATGGATAAAAAATATGTTATTTGGTGGCATAGTTATGTTGAGGATATAAATAGAGATGCCACAACAATAAAGGATATATCAGATAGTGTTACTAAAACATTAAATGAATTAAACAAACTAAAAGATCCAGAAACAAAAGGAAAAATAAGGGTTAGACATGCAGGAACATTAAATCCTCTATTTATTGATATATTAGACCCATCCGTAGAATCAGAAGTAGCAAACAATCCAATTGTAGATATAGATTAATATAAAAAGATTTTTAGTAAAAAAATACAAGAAATTTAATCGAATAATTTATAAAAGAATTTTTTATTATGGCTAGTCAGGTAAGTTGGATTTGGGAAAAAAATATATTCTATTTAAGCTAGGAGATTAACTATTATATTTGAACAAAACGAAAACAATATAAATGGGAACCTAAGCATATTATATTGTTAATAAATAACATGATATAATTAAGCATTATAAAAAGTGAGGTTGAGATAAATGAATGATATTACTAAAAAATTACAAAAACTTGTAGAAAATAGAAAAACCTCAAAGATTATATCAAAGCAAAGTGCCTATAAACCATATTCCAGGACTTCAAAAAATAGTTCATCTTCATTAGGTGGAAGCGATTATTACAATGGTTCTGGGGAAGAATGATCAAAATAATGTAAGAGTTTCTCATCCTCTAATCTTTTTTTAACAAGTGGATACAAAGTAATTTCTTCATCCTCAATCATTATTTTTCCTAAACCCATTTCAAATAATTTATCTAAAAATTGTTTTTTATCTTTTTTAACTGTGACAATCGCTATGTTAAAACTCATTTTTTTATCCCTTAAATTTTCCAATGCCATAATCTGGTATTCAAAACCAAATTTTGCTCCAGTTAACATACAAAACTCTTTTGAATCAATTCCTTTAAGACAAACTCTTACATGAAGATTTTTAAAGGCTGATAACTCATCAACATATGTTTTATCAAAACCTAATAATATACCATTTGTCTCCAGGATAAATAAATAATTATTATTAATATTTTTTAAAAGGTTAATAAAATGCTCTTTACCAATTGTTGGCTCACCACCAGACACACGTAATTGCCCATATCCTTTTTGTTGTGCTATTACTTGAAGTTGGTTTGCCACTTGTTCTGATGAATAAAACTTTCCTGTATTTTTTGAATTCCAAACGCTGTTTCCGGACCAACAAAACTTACAACGCAAGTTACAACCAACTGTATCAGCAGTTGCTATTCCACCATAAAAACCTATAGGTCGAAAACGATAATATTTTTTTAGATTTCCATTGACAACAATATTTTCTGTTTTTTTTGAAAGCTCAATTGGATCGTACATTTATAATATTCCTAATCTGTCTTTAAAATTAACCCATGCAAGACGTCTAACTAATTTTCCTTGGTTTTTACTTACACTTAGACCGCCATGAATTATTCCTAAAATTATACTAGCTAGTTTTTTATCTTTACTTGCAAGTCTTACAACTTCTTCACTTGAATTTTTCATATATCTTGTTGAAGCTCGATAAAATTTAAGATCTTTACCAAAATCTTCTTTCCATAAATCTTGGTATTTTGATAAATAATTTTCACTTGTATCATTAGCTTCTAAAGAATCACTAATAACTTTAGCTGCTATTTCCCCTGAAGTCATCGCAAAATAAATTCCCTCCCCTGTAAGAGGATTTATAAAACCTGCTGCATCACCAACAATTAAAACTCTATCTGAATAAGTTTTATCTAAAGGCACAAAAGGTATAGCACCCCCGCAGCATTTTCCTATTTCCAGATTATCTGGTACTACTTTATGTTCTTTAAGTATATTAAAATAATCTTTATACACATTCAAAATATTCTTTTGTTGTTCTTTTTCATATTTTTTTGGAATTAACATTCCAATTCCAATATTAACATGTTGTTTTTTTGGAAACACCCAGCCATAACCAAAAATATCTTTGAATTTTAGGTGTAAATAACACATCCTTTCTTTTCCAAATAAATTTAGAATATCATCTTCACCTAATTCATATTCATTAAATACGCATACACCATATGGTCTATTTAAATTCATTAAACCTGCTTTTTTAGCTACAATACTCCAAACTCCATCTGCACCAACAATAATTTTAGATTCTACTGAGGTTTTATCACTTAAATTGATTTTTATTTTTTTTTCTGTTATTTTTATATCTTCAACAGCTTTTCCATCAATCAGATTAGTTCCATTGTTCAGAGCTAATTGTACTAAACTCATGTCGAATTTTTTTCTTAAGACCATACCTACAATGGGATCTTTTTGTTGTACCTTGGCTTTATATTTTAATGAAGGAGATATAGCGTACCCACCATATGAATAAGATTCAATTAAACCATTTTCCATTATGTATGGAAAACGTTTTAAAACTCTTGATGGTAAACCACCTGCACATGGTTTATCTCTGGGGAATTTACTTTTATCTATCAAAGCTATTTTTAAACCCTTTTCAGCTAAAAATTTTGCAGTAGTTGAACCAGCAGGACCTGCTCCTACTATAGCAACATCATAATCCACAGCCTAAGCCCCTATTTTTAAGATGTTAAAAAACAGATTAACCATATATAAAGCTTGACATAGTGTATAAAATAAGTGGTTTTTTTTATTTTATTTATTATAGTATAGGATTAACTTCTATTTTTTAATCTAATTTCAATTTTCTAAAAATCAATCCAATATATTTAAAAAAGCATCTTATTTATAATTCATAATATTTAAGTATCTAAAAATGTTAACATATGTTAATATTCTTGAAAAAAAAGATAAAAAATATTTAAATAAATGGTGGAGAAAGACATGAAAAATATAAAGACAATTTTAAAAATAAAACCATTTTTTACAGTTTTATTACTATTATTATCTGCTTTTTCAATAGTTGCTGTTGGTGTAGATAATACAAATAATAATTTTACAATTCAGTATTTTTTTGAAACACCCGTAGTAGAAAATGTAGTAATTGACGGAGATTTTTATAATCGTGTATTTTTAAATGGTGTTTCATGCGGTGGGGATATTGGATATCCTAGTTTGCCTCAGAAAGAAGCCTATATTCTTCTGCCACTGAATTCTAAGCTTATTGATGTAGAAGTAATACCAAGTGAAAGAGTTTTTTTAGGTTCTGGTTTTTATATTCAACCAGTAATTGAACCAGTTCCTATTGTGAAATCTAGTTTAAACAATAAAATAATTAAAAATGAGGATATATATAATTCTGAGAATATCTTCCCTGAAAATATTTTCGACCTTATAGGTACTTATTACTTTAGAGGTTATGAAATTCTGGTTCTTTCATTAAATCCAGTTCAGTATATACCTGCAACCGGTGAACTATTTTACTTTAAAGATTTAACAGTCAATGTTAAAACCACAGTAGAAAATAATGCTGATTCTTTATATCGAGGTTTACTGTGTGATGAAAGTCAAGTAATTAAAAAAGTTGATAATCCCAATATAATAAACAAAGAAGACGTAACAACTTCCACTTCGTCAGATGATTACGATATGCTAATTATAACAACAGATAATTTAAAAAGTGGTTTTGAACCTTTAAAAAATGCTCATGATGCTCAAGGTATTAAAACAGTTATAAAAACATTATCTAATATTAAATTAATACCAAGTAAAGTAACTCCTGAGGACATCAGAGATTATATAAGAGATTTTTACAGAGAACATGGTATTGAATATGTTCTTATTGGCGGGGATGCTGATGTTGTTCCAGCTAAACAGTTATGGGTACAGGCTTGGCCTGGTGGTGATACTACTTTAATGCCTTCAGATCTTTATTATGCTTGTCTTGATGGGACTTATAATTATGATGAGGATGATTACTGGGGGGAACCAAAAGATGGAGATAATGGTAATGATGTAGATTTAATTGCAGAAGTTTATATTGGTAGAGCTTGTGTAAGTGATGATACTGATACTGAAGTAAATAATTTTGTAAGCAAAACAATAGAATATCTTAATAATGGTGGTTATTCAAATGGAAATGTTTTGATGGTTGGAGAATACCTCTGGTCAAATCCAGATACATGGGGCGGGGATTATATGGATGAGATAATCGATGGATCAAACGCTAATTTTTATACAACAGCTGGTATTCCTTCTGATGTCTATGGAATAGATACGTTATATGATCGCGACTGGCTGGAAAACGATTGGCCAAAATCAGAACTAATAACCAGGATAAACACTGGAGTTAGGATAATAAATCATTTAGGTCATGCTTCCTATGGTTATTGTTTAAAAATGGGCAATAACGATGCTTATTCCCTTTTAAATCCTGAGCCATTTTTTGTTTACTCTCAAGGTTGCATGGCTGGTGGATTTGATGATCCCCATGATTATGATTGTATAGCTGAATATTTAACAACAAAAACAGAGGATGGTGCTTATGCAGCTATTATGAATGCCAGATATGGTTGGGGTGTAGTTGGTGGTACAGATGGTGGTTCTCAACGATATCAAAGACAGTTCTGGGATGCAGTATTTGGTGAAAATATACCTGAGATTGGTAAAGCAAATCAGGATTCAAAAGAAGATAATCTTTATAGAATACACCTACCTGTAATGAGATGGTGTTACTATCAATTAAACTTATTTGGTGATCCCTCTCTTGCTTTTTTAGTTACTGAAAATAATCCTCCTGAAAAACCCGAAATACCTACTGGTTTATCATCAGGGAAAATTAATAAAGAATATAATTTTACATCATCAACTACTGATATTGATGCAGATAAAATATATTACAAATGGGATTTTGATGATGGAACATTTAGTAATTGGTTAGGACCATTTAACTCTGGAGAAACAATAAACATTACCCATATATGGACTAAAAAAGGTGTTTACAATATTAAAGTAAAAGCAAGAGACATCCACAGAGCTGAAAGTCCATGGTCAGAACCTTTAACCCTGAAGATTTCAAGACCTAAAACCTTCAACTTAATTAAAATAAACTTTTTATTTGAACGTTTTCCATTATTAAAACAACTTTTAAATTTTTATTTAAACAACTAATCTATTGAATTATTAAAAAAAAATATATAAACAATCTACTGATTAAAGAAAAATGAGGAGATTGATATTTAATGGATGAAGAAAAGAAAGGAAAAATTGAAAAAGGTGCTGAAAAAACAGGTGAAGTAGTTGGAAAAATAGGGAAAACAGGTTGGGGTGCTATAAAAGGTTTTGGTAAAAAAGTAAAAGACACAGCTACAAAAGAAGAAAAAGAAGAATAAAATTTTTTTTATTCTTTTTTATATTTTTTTTAACAAGTTCAATACTGTCTCAGTTGAATTCAGTAATTTTATTATGGATTTTGCATTGGCGGTTTTGATGCCTCAGGTGTTGCTGAAGGTGCGGGTGTAGATGTAGGTGTCTTAATTGAGAAGAACGCAACAATTAGCAGTATAATTGCTACGAATATCAGTATAAAACCAATCAATATTATTGTTAGTACTGCACCAATTAAAAGTATCAAACCGGTTGTACCAAACAATTTAACTTCTGTTTTTGCAGCAAGCAAATCTAATGATCTTTTCAAAAAATATGCCCCAAGAATACTGAAAATAAATAATATAACCAAAGCAATAATTCCACTTCCAACCAGGTTCATTATTTTGTCAGGTGTCATAACACTTGTCCAATCAATAGTTTGAAAAGATTGCCAATCTCCAAGATCAATTCCTAATGATGTGAGAAAATCAACTAACATATAGACAACCACAGCAATGGTAACCACAAAACCAACAATAAAGATAATAATACCATACAATGCGTTATTAAAAATACCTTTTTCCTTGTAATAATCAGCAAAACCGTTGAGTGCGATAAGAACGAGAATAATTCCAACCAATCCAAGAAATCCAACTGCGGGACTAACAGATGATAAACAACCTATAAGTAATAATATTGCTCCTACTCCACCTAATGTTTTACATGTTTGAAAATCCATTTTTCACCACCTTTTTATGAGATATATTTTACCTCATCTATTATGGAAACGAAAATACTGAGGTTCTATAAAATTCTTTCTAGTTTTTTATGTTTTGTGTAATCTTTAATAACTGGAATTATGCTCCATCTATAAAAAAACCATTATTTTGGAACAATAATTTTTCCATGTCTGTCTCCAATTTTTAGTGCTTTTTTTTCTAAAAACAGTTTAGCCGTTAAACAACATAAATATGCGTCAAATTCATGCTTGTTTTTGATTTTTATTTTAAGTTTTTCAGCTGTTTTTCTATAGTTTTTACTATAAATTCCTAATATTTTTGCTGTTGCTGTTGGAAAAACCTCTATTACCTTGTAATTTGTACCAAGTTTTTCTGCTATTTTAGAGCCACGTATTGTTAATTTTTTCATACTCGGTAGTGAGGGTGGTAAAGCTCTGTATTTTTTCATAATACTATCTGCTTTTCTAATTCTTGGTTTTCCTTTCATAATTGGTGCATCAATAGCAATTAAATCTGGTTTAAAATCCAAACAAGCTTGTATGATTTGTTTATCATTATTTAAAATTCTAAACTCTAGTTTACTTTCGTTTAATAAACAAAAACCTGTTGGATTTTTTGTTTTACCGGCTAAATCAATACCAATTATTTTCAAGTTTATCACTTAAGAAAACTATTTAAATTAAGGTTTTTGTATTAAGAATATTTAGTTTGGCTATAAAATGGTTGATGTAGAAAAAATAATTGATGATATAATTAATAATCCTGATAGTATTAAAAATTTAGATGAATATGAAATAGAAAAATGTCTTGATAAAATAATTCCTATAATTAAGAAAGAAAAAGCATTGATAGAACTTAATGGGAAAGTTGGGTTTGTTGGTGATACACATGGAGATTTTAAAACAACTAAATCTATAATAAAAAGATTCTTTGATTTAGATCATTTAATTTTTCTTGGTGATTATATTGATCGTGAACCTAGTCTATGGGGCTCGATTTTCAATATAACTTATCTTCTTTTAATGAAATACCGCTTCCCAGAAAAAATAGTTTTATTAAAGGGAAATCATGAATGCAACTATATTATCCCGTGTTTTCCTTACGAGTTTGAAGCTGAAATAATAAAACGTTTTGGTTCTTCAAAACTTCATCATAAATTTGTTGAGGTTTTTTCTGCTATGCCTTTAATGGTTCTTGCAAATAATGTTTTTGCAGCTCATGGTGGGATAATAAAAGGAGCTGATTTAAAATACTTAAGAAAAGTTAGGAAAAATGATAAAATAGCTATAGAAGCATTGGTTTGGAGTGACCCGGTTATTTCATTTACTTTTAGAGGAGCAGGTTTTCCTTTTAATAGGATAGATCTAATAGAATTTTTAAATGGAATAAAAGCTGAGGTTTTTATTAGAGGTCATGACTATAGTACATTAGGTTTTTCAATATACAAAGATAAATGTTTAACTATTTTTTCATCAAGTATGTATAAAGAAATGGGTAATGGTGGAATTCTGGTTGCAAAAGCTGAGAAGAGAGTAAATAATGCTAGTGATTTAATTGTAGAAGATTTTTCAACTGATAAATGGATGGAATATAAGGTTGTTAAGAGATGAATAGTAAAAAAAATATTTATGTTATTCAGAAACATTACTCAAAAAACCTTCATTACGATTTACGTTTGGAGATAAAAGATATTTTAAAAAGTTGGGCTATTCCAAAAAAACCACCCGTTAAAAAAGGTGTTAAACGCTTAGCGATACAAACTGAGAATCATTCAATTGATTATGCTGATTTTGAAGACGTTAGTTCAGAAGAGCCTTATGGTACTGATTCTGTTGAGATTTGGGATAAAGGAACATATGAAACTTATGAAAATAAAAAGGATAAGATTCTTATTCATATAAATGGTAAAAAACTGGTAGGTAATTATTGTCTAATAAGATTGAGGGGGCAAAAGAAAAATTGGCTTTTCTTTAAATATTAGGATATTACCAATTTGTTAATGTTTTTAAAAAGACTTAATTTTTCTTTTACAACTTTCATATAATAATGAAGGCTTTATTTTTACTTCACACAACGAATTTGAAAATTGCATAAAACACTGATTCCTACAATGTTAAAAACCAAGAATAAGGCCCTAGTTCATGGATTACTTCTTTTTCTATGAGATCTGGGTTGGTAATCTTTAAATTGAAAGAATTGCTCCTCTATTAAACATTGCATAGTAATCAAGTTATAAATAACAAATATTTTATTATAAATCAATAAAATTTTAAAAAAAGGTTCTATAATAAAATAAGTGTGGTTCGAAAAGTAAAAAAAAACTATTTTCTCCTTTGAAATACTTAATACTTGAACAAAATATCTATTAGGAATGTTATTCCTTTCTCTTCACGACCAGATATGCAACCAATAAAATGAAAGCATAGAAACTTCCAAAATATTCACTATACCATCATTATTTATATCATCACGAATCCAACCAGGAGCACCCACCTGAAACCACTTAGCCAAAACCATTGAAAAATCAATAATATTACAAATACCATCCATGTTAATATCCCAATTAGGTGGTTTAGTGTATGAATTAATAACTGATACCTCACTAACACTATTTATATCAATTGCCCAAATGAAATAACTGTAACTACCAACAACAGTAAATGTAGTATTATAGTAATAGACACCTCCACCAGAATTTATCATAGAAATATTTTCTGTGTGCATATCTGGGTAGGTAATGTTGATTCGAACCTGACTTACTTCAACATCATCAGTAACAGTTGCAGTAATATTTTCCCAACCATATGCTGGATTTGTATCCTTTGGATTTGAATATGTAAGTAGAATATTGGATATATTTAAAGGTGAACTATAATACATTCGAATAAGAATAATACCATTACCACCACTTGCTCCATTTGCACTACTTTTATCTGGATTTGCATTTGCTCCGTTCCCTGAGTTTGCTATACCGGCAGAACCATCTGAACCTCCATTACCACCTTTTGCAAAAACGCCATTTACACCATAGTCAGTTCCAAAATAAGCAGACATATTCATACCCGCCCCACCATTTACACCGCTTCCTGCTCCACCTGATCCACCACCGCCACCACCTGAACTACCTACTACTGCATTAGCACCATTATTGCCATAACCATATTCACCTGACCAACCTGTTTGAGTTGTTTGAGTTTCTGTTCCACCAGCACCGATAATGTTAGCGTTTCTTGAACCACCACCACCGGAACCTCCAGAAGTACCATTAAGATTATTGATACTTCCACCTCCTCCACCGCCTTTTGCTGTAAGATTACCGAAAGTTGTATCTCCTCCATTATCACCACATGATGTTGTTACTGTTGCACCTATACCTCCTGCACCAATTGAGTATGGAATAACATTTCCAGGAATTATATTAATGTCTCCGATTTTTGTTACATTTTCAAGCCAAATTAGACCTCCGGCACCACCAGCACCTGGATCACGACTTGGTTGAATTGAACCTTTTCCTGCTCCACCGCCACCACCAACAACAAGAACATCTATTTTGAAAATATTGGTTGGTATTGTCCAGTTTCCAGTACCATTTGTTATATTATTATAAAAATAGATTGTGTTTCCCAGATTTCTTTCAGACGAAAAAAATTCTATATATGTACTATTTTTAGTGCTACAATTTGAAACTGGAAATTTGATTGCATTAATGTTAAAATATAATGCACCAACAGTAGATATAAAAGAATTAATTATAAAAATTAATACGAATACAGTTGTACATATCTTTCTGATTTTATTTATATTTTTCATATTAGTTCCACGTTTCATCTTAATGCAAAGTAGGAATATAATTCTACAATTATTAACATCATGACGAATCCAACCATTAGACCCAGATTGGTTGTATTTAAGCAATACTTGAACAATATATCGGTAGGAATGTTATTCCTTTCTCTTCACGACCAAGTATGCAGCCAATACATTGAAACCATAGAAACATCCAAAATATTCACTATACCATCATTATTTATATCATTACGAATCCAACCAGGAGCACCCATCTGCAACCACTTAGCCGAAACCATTGAAACATCAATAATATTACAAATACCATCCATGTTAATATCCCAATTAGGTGGTTTAATGTATGAATAAACACCTGATACCTTACTAACGCTATTTGTATCAATTGCCCAAATGAAATAACTGTAACTACCAACAACAGTAAATGTTGTATTATAATAATAGATATCTCCACCACCATGTATCATTGAAATATTTTCTGTGTGCATATCTGGATAAGTAATGTTGATTCGAACCTGACTTACTTCAACATCATCAGTAACAGTTGCAGTAATATTTTCCCAACCATAGGCTGGATTTATATCCTTTGGATTTGAATATACAAGTATAATGTTAGATATTCCTAGAGATGCATTTATTGTTGTAAAATGCCAAATAGGACTAGAGGTTGAAGCACTCTGATTATCCCATGCAACAATTTTCCAATAATAAGTAGTATTATTATTCATCGTACCTGGGTCATAAGAATTGGATGACTGATTATTTTGGATAAGAGGTGGATTACTACTGGTACCAAAATAAACATCATAAGTTAAAGGATTACCATCTGGATCAGTACAAGTCCAACCAAGATTTGCATTAACATCAATTTGAGTAGAACCATTAGCAGGACTGGGATTACTAGGTTGGTTTGGAGCAGTGTTATTAGCTTGACATTTTATATAGAAAAATTGAGGTGTATTAGCGGGGCATGTAAAAGAATAACTACTTTCAGTAAGCATATTCTTCAATTGAGCTCCAGTGCTATTACATAATTTTACAACATTATATTCACTATCATCCACCTCGCTTGAATTCCATGAAATTGTAACTGTTGTAGGAGTTACATGATCTGTTGGTACCCATTGTACAGTA
>Ga0209635_10001917_pt1 | contig 15713 bp, 14 predicted proteins | sample DeeMarSWOR230_32_FD_187463 | JGI IMG/M metagenome (GOLD analysis project Ga0209635, IMG submission 187463) | Marine sediment microbial communities from White Oak River estuary, North Carolina - WOR-2-30_32 (SPAdes) (version 2) | ecosystem: Environmental > Aquatic > Marine > Intertidal zone >... | reverse complement strand
TTAACAAAACCAGGTTTCCCAACAATAACAAACTCAGGGGTATAATATCCTTGTTTAGCCTTATCTTCATCATATATTCCTGCTTTTCTAGCATCTTCTTCAGAAGAAACTCTAAAAATTTTACCTTTCTGTGTTCGAGCAGTTATTTTAACAATAATGAAATCTCCTTCTTCAACTTTTTTCCCCTGTAATTTTGCTTTCTTTTCTTCTAATTTTTTGATCTCTTCTTGGATTTTTTCTTCATCTTCATCTCCTTCCTCTGAAATAAGTTCTGTTTCGCCTTCTTTGGTTTTATCATTTAATAATTCTTTTGCATTATCAATAAACTTTTCAGCAGTAGCTTTCCCTATTCCTTTTAACTCAGTTAAATCTTCTAATTTAGAGTTTGCTAATTTTTCAACTGAATCAATTCCAGCTTCTTTTAATACGTCAATTTTTTTGCCAATTCCTTTAACATCTTCTAATTTTAAAGCCATTTTAACTCAATAATATTTATCATTGAAAGTAGAGTAGTGAAAACTTAAGTCTTACAATATTTGATTACTTATAGATTTTTCTAAAATAAGGAATTCCTTATGATACTGGCTCAAATATTATTCCTAATTTTTTAGCATACATCTTTGCTTCACGCATTTCATCAGGTGTAGGTCTTCTATTTATCTCTTCATAATTGAAAGCTTTCCACTGTGGACGATATTGACCCATAATGTTCATAACAGCTTTTGGAAGTTCTTTAGCGACGTAATCTAATATAGGTTTAGTGCAACATTCCACATGGTTAGGCATAACTAAATGTCTAATACAGATTTCTCCACTTCCCTCATCATGGATTCTTTTATGATTTCTGGAGACTACATCAAAATAATTATCAATGCCAGAGTATTTTTTTGCACACTGGTTATTGCCATATTTAAAATCAGGAAGCCAAAAATCCATAAAATCTATGATTAATGATAATGCTTTATCTGTTAAGAAAAAATTTGAATTCCATAGCTGGCAAATGTTAGAATTTTGAAATTGTAGACTTCCTACTATCGTATGAACATTTGGAATGGGATCTCCGCCCACATAATTTATATTTATTGCGCCCCTATCAACTAATTTTTCTGCAATTCCAGCTAAAGAGCGGGATGTAACTTTTTGAGCAACATCTTCAATTTCTTTTCTCCCTTTCCATGCTTGAGATATATCATAATTTTGACAAAACACACAAGCAAAATTACAGCCTTGGAAGAAAATTGTACCAGAAGGGATTAAAATAGGCTCTTCCCCCATGTGAAGGAAAGCAGAAGAAACAAATGAGTCTTTAGAAATTAAACAGAAGCCTTTCTCACCACTAATTCGGTTTGCTTCACATTGCCTTTCACAGAACATACATGCTTCTAAATACTTAATTGCTATAGTTTCTGCGAGTGTTATATAGTTACTATCTTGAACAACTCGGTTTTTCACATCCGATATATCTTCATTAAGAAGCTCATTAAACTTAATTGACTTTTCTTTCAATAATCTTTCAAGCGTTTCTAATGGATCACTTAGTTTAAAATCACATTTTACGCTCTTGGCAATCAGATATCTAGCTAATTGTGTCCCATCAATAATCCCTCTATATTTTGAAAAGCGTTTAAGAATCTCCTCATTATTCCATACCGAAACAGAATCCGGTCGAAGAATTCTAAAAACCATAATAAATTAGATTGAGGTGTATTAACTAAATCTCAAAAGATAACCATTCAATAATATTCGACAGAAATTTGAGGTTATCTCCAGCATCTAATCCAAAGTCATTTTCTAAAAGCCAATCAGATGACCCAATAGTGACACATCTACCATTATAAAACTCAGATACTACACAAATCGGTACTGGTCCAAGAGCGCCTGTTTCATCATCAACGTAGTACTTAAATTCAGCTTTTTCAGAGGTTACAATCAAATCTTCCACTTCTTCTTCTGTAAGTGTAAAAAAGGTACAATTTGGCAATACTAATTCACTGATACCTTCTGTTATAGGATGATTAAATAATTCTGTTACTAAAATATTCTTTTTTTTAATAAGATAATTAGAGGGGGCTTCTTGAATTATTCCATTCCAAAATCTTCGAACACCGCTTATTTTATATAGGACCCTAATAGAACCTTGTTTCATGGGTATATCTTTATCTCCCCCATCTCCACTGGTCAATAATAATCCTCCGCCTTCTCCAATAAATTTTTTAATCGCTAGTAATTCCTCTTGTGTAAACTTATCATCTTTCCCATTCTTAGTGTGCTGAATATTTCCTATGAATAATATATCAAAATCTTCAAGCATATCAAATTCTATTGGTCCTTCATTCTTATCAATATAATTTATTTCAAAATCATCTTCCCCTAGTGCGAACTCTGGAAACTCTTCTAGTTTCTCTCTATGAGATAAATCTACTATTATTTCATAAGGAATTTTAATACACCGCCACAATTTTGTTTTAGATTAATTGATACTAATTTTGACAGATATTTCAAAGTAGTTTTGAGAGATAGTCCTTTTAGCTTAAGAACATATAATATATTTTTATAAAGTTATGCTATCACTATTATTAAATATTTTCTTTTAAATTTTTTTAAATGAAAAATGTAATAGGTAAAACTTAAATAAGAAGAGAAAAACTTTAATGGTAAAAATTTAAAAGGAGTAATTTTAAATTGGTATAAACTCTCGGTCGGTGGGTTTGTCTTTGTAAATTATAGCGATATCGATCCCATTACCACTCGCCATATCACGTATTATTGATGAAGTTATCGCCTTTTTCACGATTTCCTTACCTTCCTCAATTGTTAAATTATCTTTATATCTTGCTTCTAACACACCATATGAAAAATTTTGGCCACTTCCTACTGAACAATATTTCTCTGGTAAAATAGAACCATAAGCACTAATGTCTAATAGAACAGGTCCTTCTTCTTTTGTAACTCCACCTAAAATGAGTCCCACTTCAAAAGGAAACATTTTATTTTGATATAAGATATTTGAAAGTAATTTAGCGGCTGATTTTACTAATATTGGTTTACCATCATGTACTAGTTGATATATTGTAGTTTCAGCTCGTAAAATATCCACTAGGTATAAGGCATCAGCAACACCTCCTGCAATGGTCATCCAGAGATGATCCTGAATTTTATGAAGTTTTTCTGCTGTCTTACTTGCTACAAAATATGCCATTGAAGCTCTTTTATCGGTTCCCAAAATAATAGCATCTTTGCATGTCAAACCGACAGTTGTGGTTCCCGTTTTTAAAGTTTGAGTATCGATCTGTAAATTTTTAGACAGTTTAACTTCAGAAATTTTTGTGAATTCAGAACTGAATGGTTTTAACAAATCTTCTTTTCTCATAATTTCATTAAAGAACTCTTGTTTTTATAATTTTTTTTAATTTTTTATTAATTTATTTAGATTAAAACACTTAATTTATATAAAAATTCATAGGTTTAAAAATTAACAATGTATGATGTTATAATCTCAGGAGCAGGACCAGCTGGTTCTAAATGTGCTGAGGTGGTGGCGAAAGCAGGTTATAAAGTTGCTCTAATTGAGAAAGATATAAATTATAGAAAACCCTGTGGGGGTGGTCTTCCAAGGACTAGTCTTTTTAAGTACTATCCACAATTAAAAAAAGTAGATTTTCATAAAATAAATGGTACAGCTATATTTTCAGAGGATTACCATAAAGTCAGGCATGTATATGAGAATCTTAAGGTTAATCCCATAACGGTTGATAGGCTTAAATTTGATAATTTAATTCGTAATATCGCTTTAGACGCAGGAGCTGAACTTTTTGACAAGCATACTTCAGTTGATTTTGTACAAAAAGAGGGTAAAAAGATTGGAGTTAGAACAAAGACTTCTGAAGGATATAAAGATTTCTTGGGTAAAATCATAATAGTTGCTGATGGGATGAGTTCAAAGTTAGCTCCTAGATCAGGATTAAGAGGGAAGTGGAAAATAGAAAATTTAGGACTAGGAAGAGCAGCAATTTTAGAAGGAAAATATAGTTTAGAAAAAAATTTAGCATATTTCTTTTTTAAAAAATATGGATATTCTTGGATTTTTCCACTTTCAGAAACCACATTTAATATTGGTTCAATTACTTATTTTGAGAATAATTTAAAATATAATGTACAATCTCTATTTAAAAGATTTTTAGTGGATGTACAAAATAGAGGATTTTTAACTGAAGCAAGCTATAAGGAGATATGGTCTGGATCATTTCCTGAACCCGCATGTGGTGTCTTAGATAGAAATTTATGTGGAGATAATATAATTTTAATTGGAGACGCAGGAGGATTTGTTGCACCTATAAATGGGGAAGGTGTTCATGGTGCGATTGTTTCAGGCGACATCGCAGGTAAAACCTCAATTAATGCATTGAAAAAGGAAGATTTTACCTATAATTCACTAAAAGCATTTAGGAAAGATCCTTATATAAAAAAAATAATACGAAACTTTAAATTACAAAGAGGTTTTGTAGATTTCTTTTACGAAAATGAAGGTGAAAACCTCAATAAGTTATTCAAATTAGCAGAAGAAGATGAAAAATATAATTTAGATGTCATTAATACCTTTATATTAGGAAGAACTCCTCCAAAAGATTTTTTTACTAGAGTAAAGAATAGCTAATAGGAAAATCTATTAAAAAAAGGTAAGATATATGTATGATGTTTTGATTAGTGGAGCAGGACCAGCTGGATCTAAATGTGCTGAAGTTTTGGCAAAAAGTGGTTTTAAAGTTGCTTTAATAGAAAGAGATACACAATGGAGAAAACCGTGTGGTGGTGCTGTAAGCTCAAGAGTTTTTAAATACTACCCTCAAATTCATAAGTTAAATTTTCATAAAATTACCGGAATGATCATGTATTCAGGTAATTATAATAAATTTAAATATAGTTGGGAAGGGATTAGGCATCATTCAATAAATGTAGATCGCTTGATATTTGATAACTATGTAAGGAATGTAGCTATTGATGCTGGAGCAGAATTATTTGATAAAAATATTTCTTATGATTTTATAATTAAAAATGATCATAGAATTGGAATAAAAACGAAAACACCCTCAGAAATTAAAGAATATTTAGGAAAAATAATTATAATAGCTGATGGAATGAGTTCCAAATTGGCAAAAAAATCAGGTTTAAGGAGTAATTGGAAGATTGAGGAATTAGGTCTGGTAAAATGCGCTATAATGGAAGGAAAAAACAATTTAGATAAAGATTGTATGTCAGTTTTTTTCAGACCTTATAAAGGATATGGGTGGATATTTCCCTTAAGTGAGGAAAGATTTAATATTGGTTGTGGTACATTTGGAGAAGACAATTTAAATTTAAATCTGAACCAGGTATATTTAAAATTTATAAACGATCCTAATATTAAGAAACTTCTCCCAAAATCAAGTTATAAGGAAATCTGGAAAGGAGCTTATCCAATACCCACACAAGGTGTTAAAAAAGATAGTTTGTATGGAGAGAATATTTTAATTATTGGTGATGCAGCAGGTTTTGTTTCTCCGATAAGTGGTGAAGGAATCCATGCTGGTATAGTCTCTGGAAATATTGCAGCTGAAACTGCTATTAAAGCTTTAGAAAATGATAATATTTCAAATCTAACTCTAAAAAGTTACAAAACCCACCAATATATCAAGAAAATTATCAGAAATTTCAAAATGAAACGCTCTATGGTAGAATTTTTTTATGAAAATAAAGGTCTCAACTTTTCCAATTTGCTTAAAATAGCTAATAAGGATCCAGAAATTAAAGAAAAAGTAATAGGCATGTTTTTATTTAACCAACCTCTTACTAAAGAATTAATCTTAAGAATCAAATCTACTAATGAATAAATTCTAATTTTAAGATGTGTGCAGAATTAATTGGGTATATTTTAACTCTTGATGCAATATTTACATGGGCTTTAGCATCACTAGTATATAAATGGGGTCTTGGAAAGACCGAACCAAAAGCTAATTTATATTTTAGACTGTGTTGTACTAGTCTTGGAACCTTTTTATTCTCTTTAATTTTTGCAGATTATAATATTCTACAAAATTTAACTAATTCAGAATTAATTGCATATTTGATAGCATGTTTTATTTCAGGATTAAGTGTTACCATTGGAGATTTATTTTATTATATGTCATTAAAAAAAATAGATGCTTCACGTACATATCCTCTTGTTCAAACCTCATTAATATTCGTGGTTTTTTTCTCCATTTTCTTTTTTAATGAAGAAATTACTTATGCAATCTTCTTTGGTGGAGCCTTAATCCTTTCAAGTGTTTTTATATTAAGTACAAAGGATAAAACTGAAAAAATTGATGTAAAGAGAAGTTTAAAGGAAAAATTTTCGGAAGATTTAATTTTAGGTGTATTATTAGCGATTGGTACAGCGTTTTTTTGGGCACTTGCTTACGTTTCATTTAACCAAGCGAGAATTATAACTGGTGATGTATTTATAGCTAATTTCTTTAGAGTAGGTTTTGGAATGATCATAATAACGATATTAGGAATATTCCAACGTGATTATTATGCTGGATTTAAAAAAGAAAATCGGAAAAATTTAAAATATTTTGTATACATCGGAATTGCAGGGATCTTATCTTTAGGTTTTGCAGATGCTATATACATTAAGGCAGCAGAAATCAATGGATTGATACTAACATCCATATTTACAGCAAATACGCCAATGATCCAACAAATTTTATCAATTTTGATTTTGAAAGAGAAATTCCGTAAAAGGTTTATTGTCGCTGTGTTATTAATTATTATCGGTAATTATATTATTCTATTCTTTTAAAAAGAGAAAAAAGTTTCATTTTCAAAAAAAGTAATCATTCTTAATATTTTGAATTATTAGTATAAATCATAGCGAAAATTAAAAATAAGTGAATATAATAATATATCTTAAATTGAATGAATAAATTTTGTAATTAATATTATGAACATAGAATTAATCCCTAAGAAGAAAATTCGTGCTGATGATTATATTATAATAATATTAACGATTAGTTATTTATTATTTGCTGTAGTCTTTAGTTTAATAGCAATATTAGGAATTATTGTTTATCCGTTTGTTGCTTTAACTATTATTGGATTTTTAAAGATTATTGATGGTCTAAAAAAAAGGAATAATAATGGTTTTAGAAATATTAATAAGATTTTACTTGGATTTATTTTCATTACTATATCGCTAATGTTTTTATATTGGTTATTAACACGCCCAAGTATTACGCCGCATATTTTAATCTCGTTATTAACTTTTCCTATTATGATCGTAGGTTTCGCTGGTATTATAAAGGGATTAATAATCGATATCTATAGGTTAAAACATCGAGTGTTGAACATTTGTATTGGTTTTATTACAATAGTAATTTGTTTAATAGCATTCTCTTCTACAACGTACAATTTTATATTTTATATTATTTTGCTCTCTCTTACAGTTTTATTCAATGTTTTAAGTAGAGCAGCATTATACTTAAGTGAATATGGATTATCCCTTGTACATATAAAAAATTTTATCCTCTTCTTTTATATAATCTCTGATTATTTATTATACATAGGAAGCGATGGAAGTGTTTTAGTCACCAAAATTAATATAGATTAGTTAAATTTCATTCCTTTTAAAGAGATCTCCAAATCGAAAGAAAAGTATTACTGTTAAGTTTGAATTAATAATTGGAAAAGCCTTAACTAATTCTCATTTTTTATAATTATTTTATTTGAAACTAAAAAAAAAAATAATAAAAATTATATCAAATCATGCTACTTAATTAAATATCTTAAACTAAAAATTTTAAATAATCGAAAAGTTGAGAAAATTATGGCTGATATTCACTTTAATAAAGAGAAAGGTTCTCAGTTGAAATTATTTACTCCTGGTCCCGTTCATGTTCCCGAAAGGGTTCTCAAGGAAATGGCAAAACCAAATGATACTCATAGATCTAAACCTTACTCAGAAATGCATCAAATGGCAACAGAAGGTCTTCAAAAGCTATTATATACTAAAAATGAGTGTTTGCTTTTTACATCAAGTGCTACAGGGATAATGGAAGCTTGTGTTAGAAATTTAGTTAAAGACGATGAAAAAGCTTTATTTTTTTCAATTGGAGCTTTTGGAGACCGTTGGTATGAAATCGGGGTTAGCAATGGGAAAAATTCGGTCAAAGAAACGGTTGAATGGGGAAAAGCTATAACTTCCGAGATTGCTCAAGATACTTTAAACAAGGATAAATATTCTGTAGTTTTAATTCAAGCCAACGAGACATCTACTGGAGTATATAATCCAATCAATAAAATAGCTCCAATAGTTAAAGATTCAGGAGCTTTATTGTGTGTAGACGCTACATCTTCAATGGCAGGTGTAAAATTAGAAGTTGATAAATTAGATATTGATATATGCTTAGCTTCTGTGCAAAAATGTTTCGCTTTACCACCCGGATTAGCAGTTTGTTCCGTTTCGGATGCAGCAATCGCTAAAGCAGAGCAAGTGAAAAATAGAGGGTTGTATTTTGACTTAATTGATTTGCATAAAAGACATATTGCTAAACACCAGACTCCAACAACTCCACCTATACCACAAATAAGAGGATTAACAGCACAACTAGATTATATACTTAATGAGGAGGGTTTAGAGAAAAGATTTGAAAGACATGAGCAACTCGCAAAACTTACACGAACATGGGCTAGTAACAACAACCTTGAAATGCTTCCTGAGAAAGGATATGAATCAAATACCGTATCCACTATAAAAAATTCTTTAGATCTTGATATCCCAAAAATGGTTTCTATGCTTCTTGATAAAGGTTATCGGATCGTTAATGGATATGGGCAACTTGTAAATAAAACCTTTCGGATTGGGCATATGGGGGAAATTCAGTTGAATGACCTTGAAGAGATGTTAGAAGGTCTTACTGAGATAATATCAATGTTAAAATAAAACTCATATGTTAAAAAACTTATTTTATTTTTCTATTTTTTCCATTTTCTTAATTATTTATTCTAAGAGAAATTGTAAAAAAAATAGCAAAAACTCTTTAAATATTTGTAACCTAAAAAAAAATATTCAAGAAAATTAAATTCAATAATTGTGATAAAGATGAAAATACTAATAAGTGATAAGCTGCAAGATGAAGGAATAAAAATATTTGAAGATAATGGATTTGAAGTCATCAAAAAGTTTACAATTACAAAAGAAGAACTTAAGAAGGAAATAGGAGATTACGATGGTATTGTAATCCGATCAAGAACAAAATTAACTGCTGATGTATTAGAAAATGCTAAAAAACTTAAGGTCATCGGAAGAGCGGGAGTTGGATTAGATAATGTAGATATAAAAAAAGCCGCTGAAATGAATATAGAAGTCTTAAATACTCCTGAAGCACCTGCTGTTTCAGTCGCAGAATTTGCATTAGGATTAATGCTAACATTGGCGAGAAAAATTTCTTATGCAGATCGTACGACTCATGAAGCACAATGGAATAAAAACGACTGTCTAGGATATACTTTAGATGGAAAAAAACTTGGATTAATAGGTTTTGGAAATATAGCAAAGCATTTAGCTAAAATTTCAATTGCAATGGGAATGGATGTTGGAGTATATTCTAGATTTAGTAAAGGTCAGGTAGCTATAGATGAAGCTAAAAAAATTGGATGTTTAATTTATCCAACAGTTGAAGATTTATTAAAAGAAGCGCAAATTATTTCATTACATCTTCCTTCTTCCCCTCAAACCGAAAACATTATTAATGAACAGCGATTAAGCTTAATGCGAAAAGATGCTATACTTATAAATACAGCGAGAGGTAATTTAATTGACAATAAAGCATTGATAAAAGCATTGAAAAACAAAGATATTGCAGGTGCGGCGCTAGATGTTTATCGTGAAGAACCACTAAAAGATCAAGAATTAATTGACTGGAAAGAAAACTTAGTTCTTACACCTCATATAGCTAGTCAAAGTATTGAAAATCAAATTGCCGCTGCTACTATGATTGCCAAAAAAATATCAAATTTTCTAAGAAATAAATAAATTTTTATTTTTTAATCTTCTCCTAAATCGTGCAAAACTAATCCCGAAAGAACCTTTGGGTCAAACCATGTACTTTTTGGAGGCATAACTCCACCTTGATCCGCAATTAACTCTAAATCTCTAATATCTACTGGATATAAATTAACGAATAAATCATTTCCTTTCTCTATAACAAATTTTTCCATTTCTCTAGGATCTTGTAAACCTCCTACAAAGAAGATGTTTTCATCAGAACGTGGATCTTTAATACCCAAAATTGGTTCTAAGACAAGATCCTGTAGAATTGCCACATCCAAACTATCTCGCTTGGTTTTAAATTTTTTATTTTTAACGGTAAGCTTGTACCAATTAGCTTTCAGACAAATTGATATTACATTTTTTTTCTCTGGATTATATGCTTCCTCCATAGGAAAAATTTCAAAATCATTTTCTAACTTTTTTAAGAAATCTTTTTCCGCTAGGCGTAATTTCCTGATGACACGATTATACGGTAAAATACGAATTTGATCATCTGATGCCACATAGGATAATAAATTTTGCCAAGGTGGGTTTAAATTTTTATTTATACTAGATTTCTGTAATTTTATTTTACGGTATTCTGCTGCACTAGCGGCCCTGTGGTGTCCATCTGCAATGTAAATCTTTTCATTTTTAAATAAATCTTTTAGTTTTTGTATTATTTCTGGATTAATTTCTTGCCATAATAGATGACGATATCCATATTTGTTGAAATCAAATTTAGGTTGTTGTTCTTTAATTGTTTCAATTAAGGCATTTATTTTTTCATTAGCTTGAAAAACCGTCCAAACTAAACCTGCTGCGACATTTGAAGCAACTATATGATATGTACGGTCTTTAAGTGGTTTTTCTCTTGTATGTTCGTGTTTTACTATGTTTCCATCTTCATAATCTTGAAGAGAAACCCCCATTATTAATCCTTGATGACTAAAATCTACTGATTCCTGCCGATATACAAAAATGCTTGGATTTTCTTCCTGTTTTATAATTCCTTTTTCTTTAAAATCAACATATGCTACTGCAGCATTTTGATAAATTTCGTCACCCTCCCCATCTGGTAAAATAAGATGTATCAATGAATTTGAATTTCTCTTTAACTCTATTTCTTCCTTTTTACTAATAATATCATATGGATTAGTACAGAATTCTTCAGGATTAATAGGAATATATGGTTTTAAAGGAGATATCGATACCATGATATTAATTAAAAGCTTTAAGGATATATATTAATTTCTGTAACTCCATGGATGATTAACATTGAAATCCATCATGAATAAAATTCAATTTATTGGAAAAATTACACTATTTTAGGAGTAATTATAGTATTTTATTTCGAAAATTATTTAAAACTAGTCTATCTTAATAGATATAAGTTTTAGTTGAAAAACTTAATAAAGATTTTATCTATATAAATATCATAAAAATCTATTATAAATTGAAAATAGGAACAAATTAATATGCCGAAGGATTTGAGGAAAACTTTAGACAGTATTGAGTCAAGCGAAAAAGAAATGGCTACAATTCGAGCAAAAGTTGATAAACTAACTGCATTAGTAGAACGCCAAAAACGAATAATAAGTGAGCAAGAAGCGATTATTGAAGAACAAAAAGGAAAAATTTCAAAAATGTCCGATATCCCTGAAGATATACTTGAATTAAAAGAATTGATCGGAGAACAACGACATATTATTAATGAAAAAGAACTTGAATTAGAATATGCAAAAGGTGAAATAGCTCAAACTCAAAAAGAGATGGAATTAGTAAAAAAGCAGATTGTACCAACCCAAAATAAATTAGAAGAAGCATATGAAACAATAGGAAATTTAAGAACAGAGTTAGCTGAAAAAAACTCAGAATTAATCTTAAAAAATGAAGCATTTAAAAATTCAGAAACTAAAATAAGAGAATTAGAAGCATTTACAGATAAATTTAAAGAAGAACAAGTAAAAATGATAGAAGAATTGGAAGAAAAACATAGAAAAGAAACCCAAGAATTAAAAAACGAAATTAATAAACTCGATTCATTTTTAATGGACAGTAAACTAATCTCTACAGAGAAATCTTCAGAAGCTAAAGATTTTGCTTCTCGATTTGAGAGTATGAGATCAAAACATGAAGAATTAATTAATAAAGTAGGAGAATTGAGTGATAAAAATAGAGAAGCAAATGAAGAACTTGAACGCTTAAATAAAGAGATTGCAGAGATTAAGAGTTTTCAGAAAAATAACATAGATAAAATTAATTTTTACGATAAATTACAACCTTTAATGGAAAAAGAGCCACTCTTCAAGACTTTCCTAATAGTTGAAGAAGTTGGGGGGATTACAATAGAAGATCTCAAAAATGCTTTGGGAATTCCTATTGTTACTGTTAAAAGGAATGTCACCCAACTAGAAGATATTGGCCTTATTGAAACGGATGATAGAGGAAAAATTGTTGTAAAAAGAGAAGAGTAACCAAGGTCTTCTATTTATATGTTTATTTATTGAATCTTTAAGTTCTAAATTAGAATATTTTAAAATAATATTCAAAAAATAGAGTAGAAAATGAGAGAGCTCTAAACTTTAGCCAATTGTTCATATAGACTTGGTAAGACTTCTTTATATTTTTCATCTGGAATTTTCTCTAGTATTTCAGCAGCAATAGTTTTTAAAATCTCCCGGTATCTACCAGGTTTTTCATCTCGTCGAAGTAATAGAGCAACTACATAATTTTCAACTGAAATAAAATCCTGACCTACACCAGAGAAAAAAGATACTACTTTATTATTTTTAAGAGCAATAGAGGCAAATCCTGGTTTTAAGGACTGATATCTGTGTGAACTATAAACCTGTGTAAGTAAATTATTGGTTATTTTTAGTGTTTCTGGATAAAATCCTTCATTAATAGGACCAATTTCATTATCCCAACGAATTACAAGAATACCTACGGGCATGTTTATATACCATTAATACTTTAAAAGATAATTACGTAATTTTATTTGTAGACTTTATACAATACAAGTTATGTTATTATTTTAATATGTTTCTTTTATTTATTTCTTTTTATTTTTATCTATGTATTATCTAACCATTAATACAATTTGAATCGTTATTATAATTAAACCTAAGAAAAAATTTAAATTAAAATTATAACTTTGAATTATTAATCTCAATCAAATTAATTGGTATATAGAAAAGAGTGGTATAAAAAGAAAAAAAAAGAAAATCTACATTATGGAGGGATTACCGAGCATGGTCAAAGCCATTTTACACCAAAATGGGTCAAGACTATAGGTGCTGGACTTAAGATCCAGTGGCAAAGGCCAATACGTCCATCTCGGGCTTATCCTTAATTCGTGGGTTCGAATGTAAAAATTCGCTAAATTTTTATCGAATTTCCCACTCCCTCCACATTAATATCACTAAATATAATTAATCCTAATATTATAAATGAGATTATGAATAATTTCAATTAAAATGAAACGTATTTAAAAAAAAAGATTAAAATTTAGATTACTAATTTTTAAGGGTCAATTCTGGATTAATCTTCTAATTGTTTTTTCATTTTCATTACGAGCGGGATCATTTTTGTAGCATCCATAGCAGGAGTTGTTTTCATAAGCGTGATATAACCTGGTTTAGCAAGTCTCCATATCATTGAACCTCTTGCCAGTTGTTCTTCATTCTCAGCTTCTTCAATAGTAATACCCCACATATCTGAAGTACTAATGTAAAAACCAATTTGATTAACTCCTTCAACTGGATACATTTTTTTACTCATTAGTTTTTGTGCAATATCAGCTAAATCTGCGGGATCAAAATCTGGATTTAATTCCCAATATGTAATAAAAAGCATTTTATTTTTTACCTCAATATTGTTAATATTAGATTCGCATTTGTATAGATTTTAGGTCTATACAATATTATTCATTTATTCAAACTTTATATTTAACCTTTTCTAACGATATGAAATATTTTGAGGAAAATTATAAATAAGACTTGTTCTATTCAATATACATAGAAATCACAGTGATAGGCAAGGATTCTAATTTCTGAGTATCTTTCTTTAGCAATATCAATTGAATATATAGTTATAACTCATCGGGAATCGAAGGAGATTATTTTTTACAAGACAGCAGGAGATTTTGATCCAGATATACTCGACATTTTCCGAAGTTCAGTTCAATATGAGATCTTAGATTTACCTTTAGAAGAAGGTGGTATTGAACAAGCTACTCTTGAAGGAAAGTATTTAATAACACGAGCTGGAAAATTAGTTTGGATAACTTTAATAATTAAATATAAACCGATAGTATACACAAGAGATGTTTTGAATTTTTTTGGTAAGTTATTTGAGGATTTATATGAAAGAGAAATTCAAGAGTTATATACGAAATTCAGGAGAGATATTTCCATTTTTCGAAAAGATCCATATTCAAAACAGAGTTTAGAGCCAATAATCGAGGATCTTTTCCACTTATACCTAACAAATCCTTTCAAAATTGGATCATCAAGAGGAAAAAAAATTTCCCATAATGCGAAAAAAATACTTCAATTTGCTAAGATTCTTGCTCATAAAACGAAAGGTCAAATTTTACTTGATAAGATATATATTGAAGTTAGTAAATCTTTCAAATTAACATATGAAGAAATTGCTAGTTTAATTTATGAATTAGTTGAAAATGAAGTTTTCCAATTACTTCACCAATAAAAAAAAAGAAAATTTCCAATTCATTTATAGAAAATTTGAATCTAATTATATAATTAGAGCAATATAAACCCTATCTATAGAATTTTTTGAAAAAAAATTTAAACTAAGTTTACAATATTTTTACTAATCAAATTCGAAAAAACTATGAAAAAAGGAGGAAGAGATTTGAAATTAACAGAGATTATTGGATTAGAGGAAAAACATGCTAAAATTTTAGAAAAAGAGGGTATATCCAGTACTGAAGATTTAATGCCACTTACAAAAAGTCAAATTGGAAAACTTGCTAAAAAAATAGGTATCGCAGTAAAGACTCTTGATACTTGGCAAGAACACGCAGAATTAATGCAGATTCAAGGTGTAAATCCTGAAATGGCTAATGCATTAAACATCATAGGTATAGATTCTGTAAAGGAATTTGCATATAGAAATCCAAAAAGCACACTTGAAAGGTTAAAACAACTAAAAAAGGAAAATCCTAGGGTTCTTACAAAAGTACCTTCTCAAAAAGACGTTGAAAATTGGATTAAAACAGCTAAAGATATCTCAGGAGCCCCAGAGAAGAAACAAGTTAAGAAACCTGTAAAAAAGGAAGAAGGAGAACCATTACCTCTACCAAAAATTGATTATGTACCCATCGAAGAATTTAAAGGAGATTATGGAAAGTATGGCCCAGATTATTGGAATCTTAAATGGGAAACAGCTCCGATTATTTACACAGGGAGAGCATTGAGAGCAGAAGTGTATAAGAAAGAAATTGATGTAGATGTTAAAGCGTTCATAAAAAAAAGTGATGCTATATTATGGCATGTTATAACTCAGGTCGGATTAAGGAAAGAGACTCCTAATGATACTGCTTTAGCGATACAAAATTTTGTATGTAATTTCTTGAAGTATAAGTATGATGATTTAACGGCTGAGGTTCCTGAATTCTGGCTCTTTCCATTCGAAAGTA
>Ga0209635_10001914_pt1 | contig 15716 bp, 16 predicted proteins | sample DeeMarSWOR230_32_FD_187463 | JGI IMG/M metagenome (GOLD analysis project Ga0209635, IMG submission 187463) | Marine sediment microbial communities from White Oak River estuary, North Carolina - WOR-2-30_32 (SPAdes) (version 2) | ecosystem: Environmental > Aquatic > Marine > Intertidal zone >... | reverse complement strand
TAATGTCGTTTTTAATAAGTTCCTGTCCAGGATCTGAACAGGTGTACCGGTTGTCTTTAGAAAGCACAACATGGGGAAGCGAAGCTGCAAACTTTGCCACCGCTTCACAGTCAACGGAACCAGCTATATTTAAGCCGCAGTGACACACGTAAACGCCAATCCTAATTTCCTCGTCAGATTTGGGTTTGGATTGCGGCGTTTGCATTTCAGTCACTTTAGCATCACCCTATTGATTTCTTGGTTGATTCGGAGAACTTCACGTCATCAGCATTCTCATTATTCTCCCAGCTCACTTGTGATTACTTTAAGACATTCAATCCAATATTTGAGGGAAAGATTTGAAAAGGAACACGTTGCATGAGGCTGATAAAACCTACCTAAACTTATAGTCGTAAGATCCGAGGAAAAGTGTTTAAGCGAGGACAAAATCGTCCATTCCATGTAATATGGAATTCCCACAAACAATGCAAGGTCATACTGGCCCACACCATCCAAACCCTTCCAATCTGGATCTTGAAGTCTGTTGGTTATGTCCAGTATTGACATCCAAGTTGCAGGTTTAAAACCTCTTTTAACAAACTCGCCGAATATGTGAGCCGTGGCTACTACAGGGATTTCTGCTGCCTTAGCAATATTAATAATGTAATCAATCACTTTTTCCTCGTCAAAACTGGTGTTAACAGCCTCATGTCCGACAACAAGTATAGGGCGCTTTGCAATCTTCACCTTAGTAGCAACGACTTGTGGTTTTGCAAACACCAAGGCTTTCTTTGGACCTGGAATCTCTGCTCGCTGCCAAGATTCTGCGCTCATGCTTATTCCTTCCTCTTTCTAATTAATCTTGGAAGAAGAGTCGGATCCGGAACCCTTACCTCTTTCCATTTCTTCTTCTTCAAAATTTTTGTAATTTCATCTTTCATAATGATTGGAATATCAGCGGCTGTGCGAACGAAAAGGTGAATATCATCAGGCATCGTACCGTAGAAACGTTTATGCAGATCGATGTAATTCGTAAGCTTTATTGCACGTCCCTTCGTTGTATCATTTGGTCTGATGGAAAGCTTCGCAATCATAACCATAGCTTCCTCCTTAGTTTCAGCCGTGTAGAACAAGTGTTCAGGCGTCGGACCCACGTAAATTTGATCTCCAGTGCGAGCGTCGTAGGCGTACCAATCGTCTTTATGGTCGCTCCTACCAAGGAGCATGCGTCTGTATTTTGAACCGTGAGGTCCCACTATGACAGGTATGCCTAGCCTCCAAAAGCCGCTGGCTATTGATGTAGCCTTTTGAGACATAGCGCCCCACGCCACTCCTACGGCACCAACTCTATTCAGGATGTAATCGGCAATTTCCTCATAGTTTGCGCGTAGCTTGCGTCTAGCAAATATGCTTGCAATCTTGACGGCTGCGCCAGAAATGTGAGGATTAGAAACGCATGAACCAACGTTTGAAAGCCCCCCAGCGGCGAAGTCTCCAGGATATATTTCGTATGGGGTTTTCCCTTCCTCATTCTTGTGCATAGCGATGGACATGGCGGAACAACCAGAGGCAGTTACAATGTATCGGCGTTTCGCAAATTCGGATGCCATTTCCGCCACTTCTTTCCCACCATGAGGATAATTAGCGCATCCTACAAACGCTACTACACCAGGTATCTCTCCCAAAACAATGGGTGCACCGACTTTGCGTATTTCTAAATCCTGTACGGCGCCTCGTCCAGATCGAATTTTGAATTTCTCTTCCTTTAGTTTCTTTTCTGCAGCTTTTATGATGAAGCTGTGTACATCGTTTCCAGCACGGCAAGCGCTTTCACAACGTGCACAGCCTACGCATTCTTCGTAAAGTTCTGCAAGTTTGTTCAGATTTCCAGTAGCTGCTTCCATCATCGCTTCTGGAATGGGAAGGTCATTTGGGCAAGCTCTTCTGCAATCATTGCAATCTCCAAACGATGCGCATTTCTTAGCTTTTTCCACTATTTCGGTAACATCTGGGATAACTTTAAACCTCTTCCTTTTAGAGGTGATCTTTACTACAGTTCTCACAGCTACCTCGCCAGCTTTGGCTGGGTCAAGAATTAGTACACCCGGCACTTTTGCTTCTACCAAGTCTGTTACAATTTTATCCACTGGGTCACGTGTTCTGTTTTGCAGGCCTAAGCAGATTTTGTTGCTTGTCACGATAACGGGAGCTTTAATTTTTTGTGCTTCAATTACGGAGTCAGTGCGTACACATTGTTCGTCGATAACTATTACGTCTGGGACTCCGCTTCTTATGAATCTAAGTTGCCATGAGATCGGCCCCACTATTTTGGCTTCAGGGTTGCGCCTCGTCAGGTCGTGAGCCGTGCAGCACAAACCACAGACTTCAATCTTGTCGTATAAACCATTTGTCTTTAGATAGTCCATGATTTCAATGGCTGGCGGGACATTGTGACCAATGCATGCGATAACTGGTTTCTGTAAGTCGATTACGCCAAATCCTATATCTACAAGTGGGGCTTCGGGGTCTGCCTTGGGGAACCCGTAGGCTGCGATCTGAGCCATGTCTGCGATCTCCATTCCAACATGGTCTATCATTCCTGCGTGAAACACTTTGGACTCAAAGTCAATGTTGTTACCTTCTTGTCCAATGTGGGTTGACGATAGCAAATGAGTAATTTGGCTTTCGACGTAGTCCAAGACGTCTTCTAGGTCGCCGAGGGTCTTTGGTCGAATGCCACAGACTAAACGGGTGATTGGTGCCTCCACTTCGACTGTCACGCCGCCGACGTCGATGGGAAATTTTCGACCGTATTTGTCGATTAAGTGTTCAATCAGGTGTCTAGCATGAGCAGCGTGGGCTGCGGCTCCTATGCAACAGCTGAGCAAAAAGAAGCGGGACTGGTGTGCGGCCATGTCTATTCCACAAGCTCCCCGTTTATTTCCTGTTAAGTCGCACTTGCCGTAGGTGCAGAGACAGCAGACATCGCAGAAAGGCATGTAGAGAGGCTTGTATCGATGTAGAAGTTTGTGGTCCCACTCTCTGAGGTCTGTTATGGAGGGGAACGGGGTTGGACCGATGGGTTCAGTCCATTTTTCCTCAATGATTTTTCCGATTGAGAGTTCTAAATCCTTTAAAACCCCTATGTCTGTTTTTAACTCTTTTATTTTCAAGTGTGCAGTTTTTTTGGACATTTAGCACACGTCCGAATATGTTACGGGATAGATATTTATTCTATATATGTTGAATCTGTGAAATAATGAGTGGGTGTTATTTAATCTTTCCTAATCAATCCTCAACACATACGAGTGTAGAAAAGAGTTAAGTTAAAACTTTACATGCATGTTATCTAGAGGACGACAGTCTTGACAACAGTAAAAACAATTGTAGCCATAGCTGTTTCTGGAAAAGGCAGGGTGGGCAAAACCACAATAACAGCTTTGATGGTTAATCTTTTGAACGCTGCGAAAGTGGAGAAAGTTCAATTTCTTCAATGGAGAGAAAGAAAAAGCCGAGTTACTTAAATGACATTGTAGAGTATATGAAACAGGGATGGAGTTATGGGAAGAATTCCTCAATTAGTAGTTAAAGGCGACTTGCTTCCTGAGGTTTGGGAAGCAAGCATCATAAACTTGTGGAATGAAGGTGTAGACTACGCTAAGGAGTCTTATAGAGTTGAGGAAGAAAAAGACATAATTAAGGAAGCTTCTATGTTAATGGTTGTTAGAAAGCCGTTAAAACAGCCTATGGTTCATATGGGTTACGAGGGTGTGATGAGTTTAGATGAATATGTTGATGATGTTATTAAAGGAACTAAAGACTATTTGATAGGTTCTGGATATGACTATACTTATCACAAACAGCTTTTTGAGTTTGAAATCGAGCAAAAACAAATAGACCAGATTGGACAATTGATAAAAAAATTGAGAGAAGCATCTTTTTCCAATAGGGCGCAAGCTATAACGTGGATGCCTTGGAAACATTATTATGTAGACGGGCCGCCTTGTTTGCAAAGAATTTGGTGTAAAGTGGTAGGTGGAGAGTTGGAAATGCATACGCATTGGAGAAGTAGAGACGCTTATCACGCAGCATTTGCTAACATGTTTGCTTTTATACATCTGCAGAAATTTATTGCGGATAAACTGGGAGTTAAAATTGGCCAATATGTTGATCATTCAGATAGTTACCACATTTACGGACAACATTTTGATTCGGTGAGGAATTTTCTCAAGGCTATAGAAACGATAAAAAATAAAGAAACAAAATGGGTGGACAAAACGTTTCTTGACCGTTCTGTTCAAGGTGAAACTTGATAATTACGCCCTATATACAGGGAAAATATGTCCCGAACGTTTCAATATGCATAAATTTATTATACCTAATCGCTTTTGCGAATCGTTTTTCTCGTCTTCATTTTTAACAGCGGTTTTAGATACGCGTGTAAATACGTTCACTGCTGTATCGACCGCTCTCCATCTCCTTACCAATCTCACGCAACAACAAAATTCGCTGAAAAGTAGGCGGATGCGTACTAAACCATGAATTGATAGTAGTCCATGTAGACTTTGCCTCCTTCTCCATGGCGAGTTCCAGTTCCCGCTCGTCAAGAACCCCATCCCTATCCAAATCATACGTCTCCTTCCTCTGCAGTATGTTGCTATATTCTTGCTTTGCCAACGCTGGATCACCAATATACAGGGTTCTTGCACCCGTATTCAGCTTAGGCGCAAGCGACAATCCAAAGGTGATTTTGGTCAACGCACTTTCCAACTGACGAGGCGCTCCAGTCAAATACGCAGAATAAGAATCAGCATAATGCTCTCGCAGACGACTTAATCTCATAACAAATAGAAGCGTAACAATGTAAATAATGTAAGAAATAACAGCCACCACAAAAAGCACGGCTCCGAGACCTTTACTCTCATCATCTCGTGATCTTCCACCAATCCACGCGGCTTCAAAAGTGAACCTAGCAATAAGATACGCCAAGAGAGGCAATGCAGAGAGAGCAGTCATCACCAAAAAATCTTTGTGTTTAATATGCCCCAACTCGTGTCCAATCACCCCTTGAATTTCAGCTTGATTCAATTTCGTGAGCAAACCTTCATGAACTGCAAGCGTAGCACCTCCAGTGGTTCGTCCAAAAACGAAAGCGTTAGGCGTCTGGTCAGAAACAACAGCCAGTCTAGGCATAACTATCTCACTTTTATTTGCCAAGTCCTTAACAGTTGACTCCAACCAAGGATGTTCGCCAGGACGAATATATCGCAATCTAGTGGATGCTCTAACAATTGCTGGTCCTACTAAATATTGGATCAAAATGAAAAGGATAGTTAGAATCACAGCGTAAATTAGAGAGATCTGGATGATGTACATGATAACGATCAGGAATAGAGAGAATACGATTGCTACCAGCAAGACAGTAGCACTCATGAACAACTTTAATCGAGCTAACCTAGCCATACAGTCATTATCCACCCAATTTTCTGTAAGATTAGAACACGAATTAAGCTTTACGTTACTGACTAATATACTCATAGCCATAATGTGTTTTCTTTCTCCTCAAAATCAAAGCCAAAACTATTCCTGCTACAAAACCTCCGATGTGCGCCCAGTAAGCAACTCCACTAGATGGTTCCAAAAAACCCGCTAACAATTGGAAGACAAACCAGAAACCAAGGAATAAGAACGCAGGGACACGTACTATGGAGACCAAGAAGTAAAAAACCAGCGTCAAAACACGCGCTCTTGGATACAGTAAAATGTATGCGCCAAGCACTCCAGAGATGGCGCCTGAAGCTCCAACTGTTGGGATGGACATTCCCCCTGTTGTAGTTACTGATAGTATGTGCACTGCGCTGGCTGCTATTCCACAGAGAAAATAGAAGACGAAGTATCGTCCATGCCCAAAATTGTCCTCAACGTTGTCACCGAACACGAAAAGGAACAACATGTTTCCAGCCAAATGAAGTGTGCCACCATGCATAAATATCGAAGTGAAAAAAGTGTAAAGTCGCTCGCCTTTTATTACGTTCGCGGGAATCATTCCATAATCCCGTATGGATAGCAAAAAGAAATTAGAGTTGGAGAGCCAAAAAAAGAAGAAAACGACGACGTTAACTATTATGAAGACTCTTGTAACATGGGGAGAAGACATCGAACGGTTTTCGTCTCGAAGAGGAAGCAAGCCATTCCACCGAAAACATGTTTTCCCAATCGGGTAATTTTGGTCTTATTCTATGAAGTATGTGCATCAAACTTTAGTATTTTACTTAACTGTCATCGATAACTAGCAAAAGGTTTCAGAAAACAAGAACTAGTTACTTCACTTCTACGTTCTTCTATTCTATAGAGCGTAGGAAGGTAAACTATACGTCTACATAAGGTTCTGTTACCTCTTAGGTTGATGTGGCTTTTCTGTGACGCTGTTACCTTTCGGTTGATAACTTAACTTGTAAAAAATCGTCGGATAATCTCAAATGTCATGGGGCGCATCCAGCAGAGTTTACACAAAATATGTGCACAAATCATAGAACTATTTTCCATACGTGTTTTTTAGTGTGAATTCCCATTTGGATAGTGAAAGAAGAGAGGAGACGAAGGAAACCTTTAAAGCTGGTTTCTTAATATTTAATATATTGGAGTGTTAATATTAGATAAATCTTTTAAACTCACGATGATAGAAACAGAGTATAGTTTTGTAGGTAGGAAGTGAAAAAATGGAGCTTGATTTCAACACGCTGTTGGCGATAATCAGCTTAGCGATAGCAATCATCATCACTGTTGTTGGAGCTTGTTGGAAATTGGCTTCACAGCTTTCTAATCTTCATAAAAGTGTGTGCAGAATTGCAACTGATATGAGCGAATTAAAGGGTGGTTTAGTAGATGCCTTAACCAAAATTGCCCTTGGCTCTGTTGATAAAAATGCGCGTGAGAGGGGAAACCCACTTTCTCAAGTGGAATGGAAAAAAGTAGATTTTTTGATTGCAAAAGGAAGGAAAGAAAAACTGAAAGAGGAAGAAGCAAGTGAACTTAGAGTACTTCTCATGAAGCACGCAAAAGAGAAGAAAGACGTTGGATTTGGAACGTATGTAGCTATAGAACTACTGGTATCTTTACTTCAAGAACATCCAACGAAAAAAGAGACCGTGCTCATAAACGCATAATTCTTTGTACTTTTTCTAAGGTTCTGTTAACTCTTCGTCTCAGGCTTCTCCCTGTTAACCCTCGGCACATGGCTTGCGTTTTGGATTAGAGTTTTCCACTTGTTCTCGCCTTTAACAGTTATTCCGCATGCTTCTGCTGGGGTCTTACCGTCTAACCCTTCATGTTCTCTGATGTAGTTGTGGAAGATTTGGTAGCCCTTGAGTATTGGTGTGTCTTTCTTTTTTAATCCTCTCATCACTTTCTCTCGGTCTCTGATTTCTCCGTTAAGTCTCTCCATTTTGTTGTTATTCATGTCTCCTTTGATTTTGATGTGTCGTATATGCTCAGTTCTGGGTTTTCTTGCTGTCCAAAATTCTCTCTTGTAAGCTTGGTGATATGATTTTAAACCATCGGTTATCAGAGTATCGGGTTTCTTTCCAGTAACTTTCTTTGCCATTTGGAAAAGTTTTCTTGCGTCATGCTTATACTTTGACTCTGCAACCTCTTGAGCAATCCAATAGCGTGTTTCATCATCCATCAGAGCAAACAAATATTTCATATCGCCCTTGATTTTTACCCAAACCTCATCGGCTCTCCAAGTGTCAGAAACTTGTGGTTTAAGTTTGTCAACGTATTTCTCCATCAAACCAACATACTTCTTAATCCACATATAAACAGTCTTATGCGAAACTTCAACACCTAAAAGCCTAAGAGACTTCTGAGTGTTCCTCAAACTTTCCCCAGAAAAGTATAACTGCATAGCTGTCGTTATCGCTTGAGGATTATGCTTCATCCTCTCGAAACCTATATTGACGCTGAAACTCTTTCCACAATTACCACACAAAAACCGTTGAATATCACCACTCTTGTTTCGCCTAACACCGTACTTCTTAATGTTTGGCGAGTGACAGAATACGCATGTCGAAATCGTTATTTGCTGAATTACGGTGTCCTGTCTAACCTGTTCTCTTAATTTAAGGCTAAACTCTACAGCAAAAATGTGTTTACACTTGACTCCTCTAAACTGATGGTCAGGACATTCACAACTCCAACCATCTTCAACTTGTGAAATGATATAGCTACCATTTCCCCTTTGAGAAAGAACCCTATAAGAAACTGAATCAACTCTCCGTATGTGATTCTTATGATTGTTTACTATCTCTAAGCCTCTTTCTTCACGAAGTTTCTCAAGTTCCTGAAGATTCAACATTGTATTCTACCTCTTTGGTTACCTATAGTTACCTATTGTGTTACCTATATATAAACTTATCGGTGACTTTGTTAGCACATTCATAGGTAACCTTATATGCAAGTTACCTCTACTGTTATCTACGAGGATGGTAAGATGGAAGTAGGTATAACAACATCTCTTACACCAGCAAAAACAGAAAGCACTTCGTTAAGAACAACAGTTCCAATGAGTATAGTCAAACAGTTCAATCTCACATCAAGGGACAAACTAAGCTGGAAACTTAAAGTTGAAGATGGGAAATTAGTGATAATTGTTCACCCCATTAAGAATAAGCAGTAAAAGCTATCTGAAACAGTGATTGTTTTGCCGTGCTAGAGATAATTTAATAAAGCTACATTAGTGTTACTGAGTAGCTATTTTTGTACACAAGATATATATAAAATAGCTATATATTATTAAATATGACTGAACGGATGAAAATAGAAGTCCAAGCTTACCAAGTTGTAGAAAAAACAGTTAAAGCCTCTGGCAATTCAGGAAGAGTTTACGTTCCAAAGGAGTGGGTGGGCAAAAAAGTGAAAGTTTTTTTACTTGAGGCGATAACTTAGGAGCGACAAAAATGAACAAAAAAATAAGACCAGTTCACAAAGATCATGTCGGAAGAAAACTAGCGACAAAATATTACATATCGAATCCTCTAGAAAAACCAGAGCAAATCAAAACTAACAACTCAGCATTTCATAAAGACGAGTCTTTGTTAAGTTCAGGACACCCAACTTCAATGAACTGGTGTGTGGTGTTTGTGTGACGAGGTCGTCACAAATTCAGGTTGGAGAACGCACATTATATCCAGCAATAGTTGATTTCTTGGGAGCTATTGGGTTCTCCGTTGGTTCCGAAATTAGAATAGGAACTAATTTTGTTGATATTTTGTTTAGGCATGGTCACCAAACATTCGTCTTGGAAATTAAGATAGATTCTAAAAACTCAAAGCTAGCTTAGGGTATTGTTCAAGCTTATGGTTATGCTTTAGAGTTCAACACACGCAACATTATTGTCATTTCATATCCTCCAGATGTTAGGGGTTACACAATTGATCTAGACGAGATACCGCAAAGAGCTCTTGATCGTAAAGTTGAAAGCATGATTCTCACTGAAAACTGGTATAGCTATGAAAAGCATCTGAACACTAAAGAAATTTTAACAAACCTCAAAGCAAAAATTGAGCGACGCCTAATCGCAGTCCAAAATGCTGATGATGCATCAGTTATCATTCGGAGAACTGTAAGAATACTAGCTAGACTCCTAAACAAAAGTTATCATGACGAAAAAGAAATTAACGAACTCGCAACTTATCTGTCTCAAGATTATGGTCTTTACATTGCATTGAGTTCTCAGAGAGGCTCTAAACGGCGTCTACGTAATCAAACAATCGATCTGATTGCATATATTTTGATCAACCAAATTCTTTTCTATTTTCTGTACTCCAAGAGAGGAATAAAACAGCCAAGTAAGGGAATGATGAAAGAAATTTCACATCCAGAAGATTTGATTGAGTATTTCGATTCAATTAGAGAAATTGATTTTCAACCAATTTTCGACATCAAGGTTGCTTCAAAAATTCCATATAATCAAGAAATTGTTAAATATATAAACGACATCATTGGCGTTCTTCTTGAAGCCTTACGTATCGATGAAATAAAACATGACCTCTATGGACGCTTAATAGGAAAAGCTTTACCTAGTGAGACAAGGCAAATTCTGGCATCGTATTATACTCGTGTTGCACCCGCACATCTACTTGCAAATTTGGTGATTTCCAATCACAATGATACAGTGTGGGATCCAGCTTGCGGATCTGGTACACTGTTGGTAGCTAGTTACGAAAGAAAGAAACACCTTTTTCAGATCGAAAGGAGAATATTGGATGCAGAGGATAAAGCAAAATTACATACACGCTTCGTTGAAAAAGAACTCACAGGAACAGACATCATGCCTTTTGCATGTCATTTAGCTAGCCTCAACTTGTCTGCCCAGAATCTTGCAGTATCAACTAATTCAACTAGAATATGCCATATGAACTCACTCAGAATACATTCTCTGGAGGAACCTATTGAAGTACCCGAAGCGTATGGCGACATATATCGAGAATTACATAACGTAACTCCAGTTCAGAGAACCTTAGGGTCTTTTTCACAAAGAAAGAGAAGAAAAAAGGCCAAGTCAAAAAATGTACTCTTGAGTAAGACAGATTGCGTAGTGGTTAATCCACCATTTACAAAACTCAGACGAATGCCCAAAACATTTCGCGACACATTGAAGCGTTCACCCATTCGGGCATTTGCTGGAGCGGGTAGAACCCCCCTCTGGGCATATTTTCTTTCTCTAACCGATAAAATACTTGTAGATGGAGGAAGGGTTGGTGCAATAATTCCTATCAGTTTATTACATGGAAAAGATACCCAACGGATTAGAACTAACTATTTTGAGACGTATACCGTCGAGTATATAATTAGACCCGCTAAGAAACAAGCATTCAGCGAAGATTCTTCATTTGGCGACATAATATTTGTAGCCAAAAAGACTAAACCTCGTTTAGGTCATAAAGTCAAGATAGTATTACTCAAAAATAACTCAAAAGAACAGACAATCGCAGACATTCAAGCCATTACTAGGGATATTGCAACGGCACTAGAACCCGAAATAGAAACTGATGAATTGAGTATGTATGAAATTGAACAGTCAAAACTTGTCGAAGAACTTGGCAATTTGATGCCATATGTGTTTACTAGCGATGAAACTCTGAGACGACAAGTTTTCCAGCAATATTCTGCTTTAGTTAACCATAAACAATTTGAAAGATTAAAATCCAAGTCGATTCAAAAAGGGTACCAATTTCGTCCTAAAGGCTCTGCAGATACAGCATTGATTACTAGGAAACTCTCGGATAATAGGATAAAACGTGCAAAGCTATTCTTTGATAATGATACTTAATCTCAAACGCTGACTTACTATCAACAAAATAAAAACAACGAAGCGAAAAAATGTTTCTTATCAAGCTTATCGAGAACATTCCGAAGTGCTACATCAGTTAGGACTATCAATATCACCAAATTATATGATTATGTCTTTAGGGATCAGACAACAAGTTCTTTCAAAGGTTCACATCTACTACTCCCCCATAGGTTCAGACTCAATTCGCATGAAACATTTGCTACAGCGTTTTATAGCGATTCTCTATTAACATCAACTGAAGCAATCACTATGTATAAGGCACCAAAGAATGAATCTAAGATGCTCGCAATTTATTTTAACTCAGTTTTCTATATTCTTCAATTGTTAATGTTCTCAAAACGCTCTACACATGGTTATATTGAGATGACTCGATTAGATTTTGGGCGTGTCCTAATTCCAAAGTACCAAATGTTGAATAAAAAACAGCGACAAGAATTTGAAAGCCTATTTGCAAAAATACACGCTAAAGAATTGGATTGCCTAGTTGAGCAGTTAAAAGACAAAACAGAGTTCAGGCTGAATTTAGACCTTGAACTTTCAAGAATCCTAGGGCTTGAAATTACAAAGAGTGATCTTTTAGAACTTTATGATCGCCTTGAAAAAGAAATAAGTGAAATGTAACAATATACCTCATGTGCCGATGGTTAGCAGGGAGAAGAATGTGAACAAAGAGTTAACAGATCCTAAACCCAACAACATTTTTTATCCATCAACCGATTTTTTGCAAACTATCAACCGAAAGGTAACAGCGTCACAGAAAAGCCACATCAACCTAAGAGGTAACAGAACCCTACATAACAAAACTTATATTTGACATCACAGTTTCTTCATCAGCAACAGCCACCAAAACAGAGTTAAACGTGATATCGCTTCTCTCAGCGACACCAACTCTTTTTGGTAGTTAATTCCGCGATAAGGACGAAAGAATAGATGCCGAGAAGGCTTGCAGAAAAAACGAGACATATAAGACTAAGACGCTTGAGAAAGAGAGAGAAAATGTACAACACTATGCTTTTTCAATCAACTCCAGTGACTAAAGGACAAGAAATCAATGCCACCATAGATGACATGGACAGCAGAAATGACGGAATACCAAGAATAAAAAACTTTTCTAATCTTCGTGCCACAAGCCAAGATTGGAGAACACTTAAATGTTAAAAACATAACAGTTACAAAGAAATTCGCTATCGCGGGAAAAACCAAGCAAAACGAGGAGGAAAAAAATGAAAATTAGTGAGTTAAGGGACGGAATGCGAAGGGTAAGCGTTGTAGCGAAAGTAATCGAAAAATCAGAGCCTCGTGAGGTTCGTTCTAGATACAGAGACGAAACATATCGTGTAGCTGACGCTATGATCAGCGACGAAACGGGCAAAATAAAACTAACGCTATGGAACCAACAAATCGAACAAGTCAACATCGACGACACGGTTAAAATTGAAAACGGATACATCAAGTCCTTCAGAGGAGAAATTCAACTAAACGTAGGAAAATACGGAACGCTGACCATAGAATAAATGAACGGAAGAAACAACAGATTTTTTGTAAACACAAGATAAAGAGGTGAAAAAATGCGATACGAAAGAAGAAGAGGGTTCGGCCGAAGATTTCCTCCAAAACCAGTTGAAATAGGCAAGGAATACAACGTGAAAATCGAAGAGACCAGCCGCCGAGGCGAGGGCATAGCGCGAATCAAGGGTCTTGTGACCTTTGTACCGAACGCTAAACCTGGTGAAAACGTGAAAATTCGAATAACAAGGATAAGCCGACGGTTCGCTGAAGCAGAAGTGGTTGGGAAAGCAGAGGCAGCAGAGGTTGAAGCGACCGAAGAGGCTGAGGCAACCGAAGAGACGAAAGCAGAGGCTGAAGCGACCGAAGAAACCGAAAAGACAGAAACAGAGGCTGAATGAAACACATCCCTTAAAACAGTCACCAATTTCTCCATATATTTTCAGTTATCTATCTATTTGTAATCCTAAGTTATGACTGTTTATCAAAAAATGGATTAAAGAAGCCCACAAAAAAGTTGAGAACTGGGTGGCTTATTCGCCCAGCTTTTTGAAAAGTTCCGGTTATATCCTCATTATGTACTCGTTTTAATTGTGTCTTCAACCTTTATGTCTCTTTTAATCAACCGGCTAAGAAAGGTTCGGGTTTGATACATGCATGCATTGATCTTAAGGCTTTGACGAGGCAGTTCTTTGGTGCGGTTTTCCCAATAGTCAATGTATGATATTCCCTGCGAATATCCTTATATATTGCTCATCGATTACTTTTTCCTCTTCAACAGAAAACATTAAGAAATATTTACGCCAACATCTGAAGCAACAAAGAGGATGATTGAAATGTTTGGTTATGCCGGCAAAGTTCTCTACATTGACTTAACTCACAGAAAAACTAAAACCAGCACCATAAAAAATGAATTTTGTAAAATATACATCGGAGGAAACGGTTTCGCTATACGTCTACTCTACGACAACACTAAACCAAATGTAAACCCGCTTGGTCCGGAGAACGCGCTGGTATTCGCTGTCGGTCCATTTGCAGGGACCACGGTTCCCTCAAGCGGCAAATATATAGTTCAGGCAAAGTCTCCTCTCACAAACTTCATGGGAGAATCTGTGTCTTCTGGTGTTTGGGGGCAAGCGTTCAAACGAGCTGGCTACGATGCAATGGTGATAAAAGGAAGAGCAGAAAAGCCCACTTACCTGTTTGTAGACGATAACATCATACTGTTTAAAGACGCAAAGAACGTTTGGGGAAAAGATTCCCTGGAAACCGTTGATTTGATAGTAGAAGAAATAGGTGACGAAAATGTCTGTCCAGCAACAATAGGTCCTGCTGGCGAAAACCTCGTTAGAATCGCTAACATCACAAATGATAAGTATAGACAGGCTGGCAGAACAGGAATGGGCGCAGTAATGGGTTCAAAAAACCTGAAAGCAGTTGCGATTAGGGGTACAAAAAAAGTTGAGGTAAGCAACCTTGAAAAACTCATGGAAGTCTGCCTTGGTCTCTATAAAAAATGCCAAGAAGCGGGCACAAAGGGTTATAGAACCTACGGCACGCCGCAAAGCATCTTAATCCATAATCACCTAGCCGCTCTTCCAACCAGAAACTGGCAACAATCAACATTTGAGCTTGCAGAAAACATCAGCGGAGAACACATAAGAGAACATTATCTACTAAACACCATTGCATGCGCAGGTTGCCCAATAGCATGCGATCATTTGACTGCCATCGAAGATGGACCCTATAAAGGAACAACCTCAAGTGTTGAGTTTGAAACCATATACGCTTTAGGCTCCAATTGTGGTATAGGCGATTTTCCAGCTATAGCAAAGGCTTCAGACCTCTGCGATCGACTTGGCATAGACACCATTAGTGCTGGTGTGACAATCGGTTGGGCCATGGAATGTTTCGAAAAGGGTATATTGACCAAAAAAGACACTGATGGAATCAAATTAACTTTTGGAAACCATGAAGCGGTAATTGAAGTAATCAAAAAGATTGGTTATCGTGAAGGCATCGGAGAACTGTTAGCTGATGGAGTGAAGAGGGCATCTCAAAAAGTGGGTAAAGGTTCAGAACACTTTGCCATGCATAACAAGGGACTTGAATTCCCAGGCTACGATCTCCGAGGTTTGAAAGCTAGCGCGTTAGGATTTAACACTTCCACCCGAGGAGGATGCCACTTAAGATCGAGTATGTACGACTTTGATTTAAAAGGTAAAGTTGACAGGTTTAAAGCGGACAAAACTCTTGGAAAGATTGTGATGGACAGAGAAGACTTATGGGCAATAATGGATTCTCTAATTCTCTGCAAGTTCATACGAGGTGTGTTAAACACTGCTGACAGGCTTGCAGAATTATACACGTTGGTCACAGGAATCAAAATGACTAGAGCACAATTGCAAAAGGCAGGTGAACGAGTATATAACATGGAAAAAGCTTACAACATTCGTGAAGGATGGACCAGAAAAGACGATTATCCTCCACCTCGAATAATTGAAGACCCCATACCTGACGGTGTTGCCAAAGGCTCCCTTGTACCGAAAAAAGAATTTGACCTTATGCTTAACGCTTACTTCAAGGCTCGAAAATGGAATAGCAAAGGCATACCTACAAAACAAAAACTTGCTGATTTGGGACTAAACAAAATAGCTAAGGATATAGGCGCCGCATAAACACCACAATAAACGTTAAGCCTTGTTAGGTTAAACGTTTTTCCACCGTAACTTTTTCGTATATTGGAATACTTCTTTTACGTATTCTAGCTAGGAATAGTTCAGGATCTAACACTTCAGGAGGATATACACCTCTCTTTTTTATTGTCCCATCCGCTAACATCTCTGCGCCCACAGCTGCGGGTATGCCTGTCAAGTAT